>MDSW01110552.1_pt1 | contig 22888 bp, 17 predicted proteins | sample 811171 | NCBI WGS metagenome assembly MDSW01 (sample SAMN05326641, study PRJNA326480) | marine metagenome | isolation source: seawater | place: Atlantic Ocean: North West | collected 2012 | reverse complement strand
TTGTAATAAGACGACCCCCCAAAATAGCAATTGATTGCTAAGGACGCAGGGATGAATTCAATGATAAACGCACTTCGCGGAGCCGCATGGAAGCAGAGTAAGGGACTTTGCAGTATGCTGGTCGTGCTGTTGTCTTTACTTATAACAGACGTTGCTTCGGCTGAAGAAGCGACGCCTGGCGATTCTGATTCGATGGATCCGGTTTATTGGGGAATATGTTTGGTTGCAGCTTTGACTGCACTGACTCAAGCGTATTTGTTTTTCCGCGCGATGATGGCGAGCGATGAAGGCAATGACCGAATGATCGAATTGGCCGGTCATGTTCGGGATGGTGCTCAGGCTTATCTGACTCAGCAATATAAAGTTGTTATTAAGTTCTTCATTGTCATCTTTGTGTTTCTAACTTTGGCTGCCTTTGTGCTAAAAGTTCAAAGTGAGTACGTACCGTTTGCGTTCGTGACCGGTGGACTCTTTTCAGGACTCGCCGGTTTCTTCGGTATGAAGACGGCTACCTGGGCGAGTAGTCGTACCGCGGCGGGGGCTCAAAAGAGCTTGAACGAGGGACTACGAGTTGCCTTCCGGTCGGGAGCTGTGATGGGGCTGACCGTAGTGGGGCTTGGCCTTTTGGACATTGTGATCTGGTACGCACTCCTACGGTGGGTCTTTGACTTAAGTCTCTCTCAGCTTTCGGTCACCATGCTTTGCTTTGGGATGGGAGCAAGTTCTCAGGCCCTGTTCGCTCGAGTTGGTGGAGGAATCTTCACAAAAGCCGCCGATGTTGGTGCTGACTTGGTCGGCAAAGTGGAACAGGGAATTCCCGAAGATGACCCTCGTAACCCAGCGACCATCGCGGACAATGTTGGCGATAACGTCGGAGATGTGGCTGGGATGGGAGCCGACCTCTACGAAAGTTACTGCGGTTCGATTCTGGCTACGGCTGCCTTGGGTGTTGCGGCATTCCAGAATGAATCCGAACAGATGAATGCATTGTTCTTACCCATGTGCATTGCAGCGATTGGGATTTTTCTATCCATCATTGGGATTTATCTAATTAAGAGTGATGACGATGCCAGTCAGTCAGCTTTGTTAAAGGCGCTTGGAAAAGGGATTAATACTTCGACCATACTAGTGGCGCTCGGGTCAGTAGCGTTAACTTACTGGATCATGGGGCCAGACAAGTGGATGATTGCACTGAGTGTTATCGTTGGTTTGTCTTCCGGTTGGGTAATCGGTTTTTGGACAGAGTATGTGACGAGTGACGAATATCAACCAACGAAAGATCTATCTGAATCCGCTCAGATGGGTCCGGCCAATGTCATCATCCGAGGTATTGCCGATGGTATGCAATCGGTCTGGGTGCCCGTATTGGTGATCTGTGCCGCTACGATTTTGTCATTTGGATTTGCCAACGGGTTTGAATTTCGAGACGTGGGTGAATTTACCAAAGGATTGTACGGCGTGGGAATCGCCGCAGTAGGGATGTTAAGTACGTTGGGGATCACCCTGGCAACGGATGCATACGGTCCGATTGCTGATAACGCCGGTGGAAATGCAGAAATGTCAGGTCTCGAACCCATCGTTCGGGAGCGTACGGATGCCCTTGATAGCTTGGGCAATACGACAGCTGCAACTGGCAAAGGTTTTGCGATCGGCTCAGCAGCTCTTACGGCTTTAGCGTTACTCGCAGCTTACGTCGAACAGGTGCGTGATGGTTTTGACCGTTGGGCAGAATCAGCTGTGACGGTGGAAGCAGAAGAGGGTTGGTACAAACTCAACAGCCAGCTGATTGTTCAGAAGACATCCGATCAGGAAGATGGTCGAGTGGCGTGGTTGGCATTTCCGGATGAAGTGAATAGAGCTGCCAGTTGGCGAGATCTTGCTAGTAGTGGCGAGACTCCGATTAACGATCAAGCGTTGACTCTGACGGATGATAAAATGACGACGAGTTTGTCAGAGGCCAGTCCAACAGGTGAGCGAATTACCTTAACGGCCGATGGTGACGAGATTACTTTGGTTCGTCGTGATAAAGCGACGCTTCCAGATTTTGCTCGATACTATGATGCAACTCTGTTGAATCCCAAGATTCTGGTAGGGGTCTTTATTGGTTGTTTAGCGACGTTTGTCTTTTGTGCGATGACGATGAACGCTGTGGGTCGCGCCGCGGGTGGGATGGTCGATGAAGTGCGCCGGCAATTTAAGGAAAAGCCTGGCATCATGGACTACACCGAGACACCAGATTATGCCGAGCCTGTCAGAATCAGTACGGTTGCTGCTCAGCGGGAAATGGTTGCTCCGTCAATTCTTGGATTGCTGACGCCACTTGCAACTGGATTGGTTTTGGGCGTTGGCGGAGTTCTAGGGATGCTTGTCGGTACTATGACATCCGGCTTCTGTGTTGCTATCTTCATGTCCAACTCAGGTGGTTCATGGGACAATGCGAAGAAGTACATTGAAACAGGTAAATTCGGCGGCAAAGGCTCCGATGCTCATAAAGCCGGAGTTGTGGGAGACACGGTAGGGGATCCATTTAAGGATACGAGCGGCCCAAGCTTAAATATCCTGATCAAACTGATGAGCATGGTGAGCGTGGTCGTTGCTGGTCTGGTTGTACGCTATAGCCTGGCGGCCTTAGAAATCTTTTAATCCTCAGTTTTCCCTTCGGTACTCTAAAGGTAGCCGGAAAGGTAGCCGGGAGCGGCAGTCAGAAAAAGCTGTCATGGGAATGTCGCTACAACAGTGTTTCTGCCGGTGACATTTTTCGAATGGGCGAGTAGAATTCGGTATTGGCGTGGAAATCCTGCGCTGGTATTTCAATGGGCGAGTGACTGTGACCGAACCAAACAACGAAGACGAGTATCTCCCAAGTTCTGACCGCCTGCCGCGTGGTGAGGTTCCCAATGAAGCGGAGCGAATAGCCCGTAGCTTAGAACTGGCACGCGCCGCGGCCGAGACGGCGGCTGATAACAGTGGTCGTGATATTGTCATTCTGGACGTGCGTGAACAATCCACGATGTTTGATTTCTTTGTGCTGGCCACAGGATCCAGTCGTCGTCAACTCCACGCGATGAGTGAAGAGATTGACCATAAACTGGAAGACGATCTAAAGGATCGTCGCATTGGCATTGAAGGCTACGCAGAAAGCCGTTGGATCCTGCTGGATTACGGTAGTATCGTGATTCATCTGTTTGATGATGAGTCACGCGAATACTACAGCTTAGAGTCGCTTTGGGCAGCTGGCGTCAAAGTCGATATTTCAGACTTAGTGCCAGCCGAACAGCTCGGCTAAGTTGTCCCCCGTATGATCTTAAATACTGACATACAAAGCTATGAATATTCTTGCTGAGTTAAAAAACCGTTTTCGAGATGTGCTTGCCGAAGTGTCTGGCGAAACGGATGTGCAAAATCTTCTCGACATGATCAAGCCCGCACAGGATGCTCGGTTTGGCGATTATCAGGCGAACTGCGCAATGCCGTTGGGGAAACGCCTCGGGAAACCTCCGCGAGAAGTCGCTGAGGAGATTTCCAACAAAGTCCGCCTGGATGATTTGTGTAGTCAAACGGACATCGCTGGCCCTGGTTTCATCAATCTTACGATTGACGATCGATGGATTACCTCTCAGTTAAATACAGCCGGAAAAGAATCCCGGCTGGGAGTTGCGGTCAATGCTAATCCTCAAACGTTCATCTTAGATTATTCGTCTCCCAATGTTGCCAAGCCGATGCATGTCGGACATATTCGCTCCACGGTGATCGGTGATAGTTTGGCTCGGACCTTACGATTTCTGGGGCATCAGGTGATTGCCGATAATCATTTAGGAGATTGGGGCACCCAATTCGGGATGATTATCTATGGTTACAAACACTTTGTGAACGCGGAAGCATACCAGCAACATGAAGTCCGTGAGCTAAGCCGTCTTTATCGTTTGGTAAATCAACTCATCGATTACTGGAAGAGTAAAGGTGGAGTGGCGGCACAGCAAGAAGAGATTGCCCGTCGCGAAACGGTTGTCTCCGAATTAGAAACCGTTGAACCGTCAGGCGACAAGAAAGAGGATAAGAAGCACCGGAAGGCACTTGGTCGAGCTCGCGACCAACTCACACAGGCTTGCCAGGTGCTAGAGTCCCTGAAGGCAAAAATACAGACGGTGGAAAATGATGAAGTACTGCTTCAACAGGCACAGGCGCATCCGGAGATTGCTCGAAACGCATTACTGGAGACCGCTCAACTTCACGAAGGTGACGCTACCAATCGTCAGCTGTGGGAAGAATTCCTCCCAAAATGTCGTGAGGACATCCAACGGGTCTATGCTCGGTTAAGCGTTGAATTTGACGTGGAATATGGCGAGAGCTTCTATCATGAGATGTTACCGGGTGTCGTTTCCGGTTTGCAGGAAGCTGGTTTGGCAAGTGAAAGTGAAGGTGCTCAATGTGTCTTTCTGCATGATTTCGAAACGCCGATGATCGTACAGAAGAGTGACGGAGCTTTCCTGTATGCAACCACCGACTTGGCCACTATTGAATATCGGATGCAACAGTGGCAGGCAGACGAAATTTTGTACGTTGTCGATCACCGTCAAAGCGAGCATTTTCAAAAGCTCTTCGCAGTGGCCAACGCCTGGAATGCACCTCAGGTCCAAATGCACCATATTAGTTTTGGAACTGTGTTAGACGAAAGTGGGCGGCCCTATAAAACCAGATCCGGCGATGCCGTTGGGCTGGAAGGATTGTTAGACGAGGCGGTCAACAAAGCATATGAAGTTGTTTCGGCCAATGATGATTCCAAGCCAAATGGCTCGGAGCTGAGTGAGGAGATGCGTCGACATATTGCAGACGTCGTAGGGCACGGAGCGATCAAGTATGCCGATTTGTCTCATAATCGCACCAGTGATTACGTCTTTAGCTATGACAAGATGATGGCACTTGAAGGTAATACCGCAACCTACATGCAATACAGTTATGCCAGAGTACAAAGTATCTTTCGTAAAGGTGATGTGGATCTGGATGCATTACGGCAGTCCGAATCTGCGATTCTGTTAGGGCACGCTGCTGAACGAGCGTTGGCAATGATGATCTTGCGATACTCCGAAGCTCTGGAGCAAGTGGTCGAAGACTATCGCCCGAATCAACTGACCAATTACCTATTCGATTTAGCAAAACGGTTTTCATCCTTTTTTGAACAGTGTCCGGTTTTGAAATCGGAGGATGAGGCCATCAAACAGAGTCGGCTGAAATTATGCGATTTGACTGGGCGAGTTATCGCTCATGGTTTAGATCTGTTAGGTATTGGCGTCGTGGATCAGATGTGATTTCATGACATGTGTTTTCATGTCTAAAATGGATTGAGGGCAGAATCGAAAATGGCAAGTCAGGGGTTACAAACGACGCAGCAGCGTGAGCAGGCTTTGCTGGCACCCTATGCTATGTTTAGCTCTCAAAGTCGGGGTCGCCAGTATTCTGAAGCAGACCATCCCTACCGCAGCCCCTTTCAACGCGATCGCGACCGAATCGTACACAGTGCAGCTTACCGTCGCCTGAGTGGCAAGATGCAGGTCTTCACAGGAGACATGGGGGATTACCACCGAACACGATTAACCCACACTCAGGAAGTTGCGTCGATTGCTCGCACGATTGGGAGGGCATTGCGTTTGAATGAAGATTTGGTGGAAGCTCTGGCATTGTTTCACGATATTGGTCATCCACCTTACGGTCACGCCGGGGAAGATGCCTTGGCAGAATGTCTGGAACAGGATGGCGGGTTTTCTCACAATCAATACGCTCTGACGATCGCCAAAGAACTCGAGACCCGACATCAGAGTTTCCCCGGATTAAATCTTACTCAGGAAGTCCTCGAAGGTCAGGCGACTCGCGTGGATAAAGAGGCAGGAGATCACCACCCTCTACTGGAAGCCCAGGTGGTGGAAGCTGCGGACTCGATGACCTACGATGCTCACGATGTGGATGATGCGCTGAAATTGGGACTGGTTCAGTTGGACGAAGTGCATCAACAGGAGATGATTAAAATCTGCGTCGCCATCATCGGCGACCGCCGAAGTGAATTAGGTCCGGAAGAATACAAACGAGCTTTAATCCACACAATGGTCGATTGCCAGGTGTCCAACGTGTTAGAGAATGCCGGTCCCTATCTTGAATCGTGCCATTGGTCGTCGACACAAGAGGTTCGTCAATCGGATTACCGGATTGCCACGGTTGGAGAATTGGCAAACGCCAAAAAGGAAATGGAGTTGTTTCTCTATGAGCGGGTTTACCGGCATCCTGAATTAATCAAAACTCGGGAACGGGCGCAATCGCAAATTCACAAACTATTTGAGACTTTCGTCAACGATCCGTCCTCGATGCCGCCTCGATTTATCCAGCGGATTGATCAGGTTGGATTACGTCGTAGTGTTGGAGACTATATTGCCGGTATGACTGATCGGTTTTTCGAGCAGCAATACCTCGGTTTTGTAGGTTCTTAGAATTTTCTGGATTCAAGCTTTATTAACTTCTAGAATACGAGAGTATAATTAAATTGCCATAATCAAAGGTGTTATTCAGCCTTTGAAATATATATATCGATTAATTTTATATTAATTTATTTACAGAGTGTCCGATTGGGTGCTCCGCATACTTTCCTCATCTATCCGTAATTCATCCGCGATTGCGTGCTGAATTACCCACATTTATTCCTATTCATCGAAGGCATTATTATCATGGTTTTATGGGTGCTGCGTGCAGTATTCATGGCGATCGCATTTGGCGCTGGAATATCTATCGTTACGCAAGATACAGAGAACTCTCAGGGACTCGTCACTGGAGTGACTCTCATTGTTTCCGCTGCCGGCATTGTTTCTTTCGATATTCTGATTCGTAAAAAACCAATTGATGTCATATCGTGTAGCTATTTTGGAATCGTCGTTGGTTTATTTCTGACATACATTGTGGGGGTGGCGATTGATCCCATCCTGACATTCTCCAAAGTCGAGGATGTTGAGCATACACGTGGCATGTTAAACCTTCTATTGGCTATTCCACTATGTTATATCTGCACTTCGTTTTTGCTGCAGACCCGGCATGATTTCCGCTTCATTATTCCTTACGTGGAATTCAAAAAGGACGTCAAAGGAAATCGTCCGTTCATTCTGGATACTTCGGTCGTCATTGATGGTCGAATTGCCGATCTGGTCGAAACGAACATCATAGATGGTCAGCTTATCATGCCTAAATTCGTGTTAGCCGAGTTACAGAATATTGCTGACAGTAGTGACAAAATACGGCGTACGCGTGGACGGCGTGGGTTGGATATTCTTAAACAGCTCCAATCGAATCCTGACGTAGATCTGCTGATCGATGAACGAGAGAGTGAAGCGATGAGAGGCCAACCAGTGGACTCAAAACTGGTTATCCTTGCTAAAGATCTCAATGGAAAAGTCGTAACGGGTGACTACAACCTGAATAAGATTGCGACGATTCAGGAAGTCCAGGTCATCAACCTAAACGATATTCTCAATTCCCTGCGTCCGGTGTTCCTTCCTGGAGAAGAATTCAAGGTGAAAATCGTTAAAGAAGGCGAAGGGGAATCTCAAGGAGTGGGCTATCTGGACGACGGGACGATGATCGTCATCGAAGGCGGTCGTCAGCATCTACAGGAATTGGCAAGCGTGTCTGTGACCAGCGTCCTGCAAACCAGTGCGGGACGGATGATTTTTGCCAATTACGAAGGTGCTGTTTAGTCAGTGACATCAGGCCCTGCCTGGCTGATAAAACTTGAATCGCTGATGTCACTTTGGTACGTTGAAGGATTACCGGGTAAGCACCGGAGTCAATAGGGGGAACCCACCCCTGACAGTCCGCTGTGCTGGTTCTACCAGACGTAATATCCAGGCAGGATTATGGCCACGATTGAAGCTCGCACAACGCGTACGGCGGAGGGGAAAACAGCTCGCCGACAAATATCGATTCGAGGTGCGCGAGTTAATAATTTGAAGGATGTCAGTCTTGATATTCCCAGAAATCAACTCGTCGTCATTACTGGCCCCAGTGGTTCAGGTAAAAGCTCTCTAGCTTTTGAAACACTCTATGCAGAAGGTCAGCGACAGTATATTGAGAGCCTCTCGGTCTACGCTCGGCAATTTCTGAATCAAATGGAACGCCCTGACGTCGATATCATCGAAGGCTTACAGCCAACGATTTGTATTGACCAGCGTCAAGGATTACAAAATCCCCGAAGTACCGTGGCTACGGTGACGGAAATCTATGATCATCTGAGGCTTTTGATGGCTCGAATTGGGGAGCCCATTTGCTATGAATGTGGCGAATCGATACGACAGCAGTCGAATGAGCAGATTCAGGATGCCCTGATGGCTATGCCAGAAGGGACGAAATCTATGATTATGGCCCCGATGGTGCGAGGTCGCCGAGGTCAGCATAAAGAAGTCTTGGAACAAATACGGAAGGTCGGATTCGTCAGGGCAAGGATTGATGGTCAAGTCTACGACGTTGATTCCTTTCCAGAACTGGCACCTCGTAAAGTTCACCACATTGATGCTATTGTGGATCGAGTGATTATTCGTCCAGGCGTGCGGGCGCGTGTTGGAGAGTCGATCAAACTCGCGTTGGAGTACGGCGAAGGCCTGATGATGCTTTGCTCTTACCACCTTAACGACGAAGATGACGAGGTTGGTGAGTGGCGGGACACTCTGTTTAGTTCGAGGTATGCCTGCCCGAAATGCAATATCAGCTATGAAGAAGTGGAGCCCAGGACTTTCAGCTTCAATAGTCCCTATGGTGCCTGTCCGGATTGTGACGGCTTAGGACAATCACAACAGTTTGATCCGGAACAGGTAGTACCCGATGTCGATTTAACGCTGAATGAAGGTGCGGTTGCAGTTTGGGAAGGTGCGACTCCCAAACGATTACAGCAATACAAAGAGGCAGTGAATGAGTTTTTGATCTCCAAGAAAGTAGATCGAGATTTGCCGATCGGTGAATGGCCAACTCGTGTACAAAACCAGTTCTTCAAAGGGGTAGGGAAAAAATACGCAGGCCTCATCGGGATGCTCGAAAAGGAGTATGCCACAACCACCAGTAAGCCACGTCTTGAGGAACTTGAGTCCTACCGGGATATCGTTGTTTGCTCCAGTTGTGATGGCTCACGTTTACGACCCGAGGCAACCAATGTCAGATTGGGAGGACTGAATATTCATGAGATTGTCAAAATGTCGATTCATGAATCCAGCGGGTTTTTTGAAGGATTGGAGTTCGAAGGTCAGGATGAATTAATCGGTCGCCCCATTGTTAATGAAATCATTCATCGTCTTCAATTTCTTGCCAAAGTCGGAGTGGCTTATCTCACACTCGACCGATCCGCAGATACATTGAGTGGTGGGGAAATGCAGCGAGTGCGGCTTGCTAGTAGTATTGGTTCCGGTCTTGTCGGAGTTTGTTATATTCTGGATGAACCCTCGATTGGCTTGCATCCCCGCGACAATGAACGGCTGATACAATCTCTGCGTGACCTTCAGCGTTTAGGCAATACAGTGATCGTAGTGGAGCATGATGAAGCAACGATGCGGGAAGCCGATCAGATTATAGATGTGGGTCCCGGAGCCGGGCAAAATGGAGGGAATGTGGTTGCACAGGGAACTCCCACTGAAGTTCAGGCTGATACCGCCTCGGTGACTGGACAGTACCTCGTTGGTGAGAAACGAATTGCTGTTCCTGAAAAGCGAAGAAAGGTGAAAGCTCGTAAACAGATTAGCCTTGAACGAGCAACTACCAATAATCTGAAGAATGTCACACTCAAAATTCCGCTTGAAACCTTCGTTTGTGTTACCGGCGTTTCAGGTTCAGGTAAGAGTTCATTAGTGAACGAAACGTTGGCACGAGCGATCACTCGGCACTTAGGGAATAAATGCCCAAAACCAGGATCCTTTAGTGAATTAAAGGGAGTGGGTCATCTCGATAAACTGGTGCAGATCACGCAGGCTCCGATTGGACGTACGCCGCGAAGTAATGCGGCCACGTATACAGGAGTATTTGATGAGATTCGCAAGGTGTTTGCCCAAACACGGGACGCGAAACAACGAGGTTACAAAGCGAATCGGTTTAGCTTTAATGTAAAACAGGGGCGTTGCAGCAGTTGCGATGGACAGGGCGTTCAGAAGATTGAAATGAATTTCCTTCCTGACATGTATGTCAAATGTGACCAGTGTCATGGTGCAAGGTTTAATCGTGCGACCTTGCAGGTCCGGTATAAAGGGCTGACCATTGCCGACGTGCTGGACCTGCCAGTGAGCGAAGCAGTTCTGTTCTTTGAAAATCTGGAGAATATCCACCGCACGTTGAAGAGTCTTGAGGATGTTGGCTTAGGCTACCTTAGACTCGGCCAACCGTCGACGACGCTTTCGGGAGGAGAAGCCCAACGCGTCAAATTAGCAACACAGTTGGCCCGAGTAGATACAGGAAAGACGTTGTATCTATTAGATGAACCTACCACAGGTTTACATTTTGAAGATATCCGAAGATTACTCAGTGTATTAAGCAGGCTGGTCGATAAAGGCAACACGGTTGTGGTAATCGAGCATAATCTGGATGTGGTGAAGTGTGCCGATTGGATTGTCGATCTGGGACCCGAAGGCGGGACTGGTGGTGGCCAAATTATCGCCACAGGGACTCCGGAAGAAGTGGCTCGTGATGATCAAAGCTATACAGGACAGTGCTTGCAGGATGTCCTGGTATAAATGGGAAGTGGGAGAAATTTGACCCAATGAAAGCGATCTTATTTGTTGCTCTGGGGGGCATGATTGGCGCTGTTCTGAGATACCTCGGATCGCTCGGAGCAATCCGTCTACTCGGTGATGGATTTGCCTACGGTACTCTCGTGGTCAATGTGATTGGTTGTTTAGGTATCGGATTTCTGGCTGGCTGGGGATTTACTACCTGGACCGAAAACGAGCACGTCAGACTTTTCGTTGTTACCGGATTGCTGGGATCACTAACCACATTTTCCACGTTTGGCTGGGAAACGGTGCAGTTTCTCCAGGAAGGCCGCTGGCAACTGGCACTTGCCAATGTAGCTCTCAATTTAGCAGTCGGGCTCATAGCGGTCTCCGGCGGTTTTGGCGTCGGTCATTCAATCATGGGAAAGGCAGTTTAGTCGACGGGAATACCCCCAAAAAAATCTCGGATTAGACGGTTTATACCGATTCTTGATGATTCTCATTAAATCTAAGGGGCTTATCACCTTATCGACGCTTGCAAGAATTCCATGCTTGCAATAATCTAAACTGATTAGGACTTTCATACGTATCTTGATAGGGGTATGGCATAGAATTCAAAGGTAAAACTTGAGTTAGCTTCTGCCCTGTGACCGTGAGTAGGTCATAATTAAAACGAAGAAACGTCGTACTATTACAATCGTTTCCAGAATTGGAGACAGGAGAGAAAAATGGCAACCATAGATAAGGCTTCGGAAACGGACTTTATGGCAGGCTCGGACATTTTGGTCGAAGCTCTGATTCGTAATGGCACCGAAGTCGTCTTTGCCTACCCAGGTGGTTGTAGCATGCCTTTACACCAGGCCTTGCTACGCAACGAAGATAAGCTCCGTACTATCCTGCCTCGCCATGAACAGGGTGGAGGATTTGCGGCGCAGGGAGTTTCTCGTACGACTGGCGTTCCCGGAGTTTGTATTGCAACAAGTGGACCCGGTGCAACTAACTTGGTAACGGCCATCGCAGATGCCAAATTGGATAGTATTCCCATGGTGGCAATTACCGCTCAGGTTCCAACTCCTGTCATCGGTTCCGATGCTTTTCAGGAAACCCCGATGGTGGAAGTCTGCCGAGGAATTACCAAGCATCATTATTTGGTTACCGATGTAAATGATCTGGTTCGAGTGGTTAAGGAAGCATTCCATATCGCCACGACAGGACGCCCGGGACCTGTATTAATCGATATCCCCAAAGACGTACAACTTTCACAATGTCACGTCGACTGGGACGTGGACATGAACCTGCCCGGTTATCGCTTTGGCGTCATTGACGAACCGCCGATTGAGCAACTCAATCAGGTTGCTGCAGCGATCAAGCATGCCAAGCGACCTTTGATTTATGCGGGCGGTGGGATTATTACCGGAGAAGCCACCAGCGAACTACGTGAATTGATTGCCAAAACTGAGATTCCTACGACATTGACCGTGATGGGACTTGGTGTCTTACCTGCCACCGACCCGCTTTGCATGGATATGCTGGGGATGCATGGCGCTATTTACGCTAACTGGGCTGTCCGCGATTGTGATCTGCTGATTGGACTTGGCGTTCGATTTGACGACCGCGTGACTGGTAAACTGGAAAAGTTTGCTCCGAACGCCAAGATTGTTCATATCGATATCGACCCTTCTGAGCTCAATAAGAACAAACCAGCACATATTCCTATCGTGAGTGATGTGAAAATTGCTCTGCAACGATTGATTCCATTGGTTGAGCACAAGGATGATATCGATGAATGGCGTGCACAGTGTCGTGCGTGGAAACAAGAAAACCCACTGACTTACGATCATACATTTGATGGAATTCTTCAGCAGCATGCGATCGCTGAATTGTCGCGCCTGACTCAGGAACGTGATACAGTCATTACAGTTGGCGTTGGTCAGCATCAAATGTGGGCAGCTCAATTTTATCAATTCAATAAACCTCGCACCTGGTTGTCCAGTTCAGGTTTAGGGACGATGGGATTTGGCTTGCCAGCTGCCATGGGCGTCCAGGCCGCTCATCCGGATAAGCTTGTTATCGACATTGACGGTGATGGCAGTTTTCAGATGAATATTCAGGAACTTGCAACCTGTAGGTGTGAGAATCTACCGGTCAAAGTACTGTTGTTGAACAACCAGCATCTGGGCATGGTTGTTCAATGGGAAGATCGGTTTATGGAAGGTCGTCGTGCTCATACCTACCTGGGACCGATTGATGACGATGAAGCACGAGGTAAAGGAAGCAGTGCATATGCCGTCGAGCGATACCCAGACTTCGTTCAGATTGCCAAAGGCTATGGTTGTGGAGCTGCGACCGTTTCCAAGAAAGAAGATTTGGAAGCAGCCTTAATTGAAATGATCGAATACGACGGTCCATTCGTGCTTGACGTAGAGGTTCCTTATCAGGAACACGTACTGCCGATGATTCCATCCGGTGGTAGTGTAGATGATATGATTACAGAGTAATCAGCGCAGCAGTTCATAAGAAACCCGGTCCTGGTGACCGGGTTTTTTTATAGGGTATGGTGAGATGGAAGCAGTAAAGCAGAGGAAATTTGCATTACATTGGCAGATTCTGATTGGAATGTTGGCCGGTGGGATTCTCGGTGTATTGCTCAATATGAATGGCCGGGAACACTCAATCACTTTACAGGGAGGCGATGCAGGATCTTTTTCTAAAGTGGAGATGCAGGACGTCAATGGCATGATTCTGATCACCTCTCATGCCGGGACGGAAAAACAGAATGACTATGTGATTGGTAATTCACCGGCGTATTCGCTCATCACCCACAAAAATCTTTCCAGTTTTCAAAAAGATGAGCCTGAATTGCACCGTTTGTTTCAAGAGCATGGTCGTAGCTGGGCCCGCTGGGTGAGTGACTGGACGAAGCGTTTAGGAGATCTCTTCCTAAGGATGTTGAAAATGGTAGCTATCCCGTTGATTGTCTGTTCATTAACCACAGGTGTTCTGGGGTTGGGGAAAGCCGATCGTATCGGGAAGATGTTTGGGCGTACCATGGCGTATTATTTGTGTACCAGTTTCCTGGCCATCCTTACCGGCTTGCTACTGGTTAATATCATTCAGCCGGGCAATCGATCGGACCTTGCGATCACAGTGGCAACAGACAGTGTTGTGAAGTCGGCGGAGCCGATTTCGGTAATGCTTTTTTCACAAGTTGAAAAGATGATTCCCACCAATCCACTACAAGCACTGGCCGAAGGAGATTTTCTTTCGATCATCAGTTTTACCCTGATGTTCTCGCTGAGTGCTCTGTTAGTTGGTGGAAAGACGCTCGCGACGGTACGCGATGGAGCACAAGCTGGATTTCAAGTCATGATGAAGATGACTATGGCAGTGATTGCATTGGCGCCTGTCGGAGTGTTATTCCTAATGCTCAATGCAACTGCGTTAAATGGCACGGAAGTGTTTCAGCCATTAGCCTGGTACATGTTAACGGTTTTACTAGCCTTGCTATTCCACGCCTGTGTCACTCTGCCACTGATTGTTAAATTCCTGGCTCGTCGTAATCCTGTTGAATTCGCCCGTGCCATGAGCCCCGCATTACTGACGGCATTCAGCTCAGCTTCAAGTAACGGAACATTACCGTTGACGATGGCCAGTGTGGAGAAACGCGCTGGGGTAAAGAATGAGACGAGTTCCTTTGTTTTGCCTTTAGGAGCCACCATTAATATGGACGGCACGGCACTGTATGAAGCCGTAGCAGTATTGTTCATTGCCCAACACACATTGGCAGAACCGTTGTCATTAGGTTTACAGATCACGGTTGCCTTGACTGCATTGTTGGTGAGTATCGGAGCTGCTGGTATTCCTCATGCCGGGTTGGTCATGATGGTAATCGTATTGCAGGCTGTTGGACTACCGTTGGAAATGCAGGGATTAATACTGGCTGTTGATCGCGTTCTGGATATGTTTCGTACGAGTGTCAATGTGTGGAGCGATTCTTGCGGTTGTGCTGTGATTGATCGTTTCAGTGACGGAAATACGGGAACATCGGCCACTTAAGGTTTGATCATAAAGACTCTTCGTGATCGAACACGTGGTCTCACTTCCCCGCAGGCAATCACTGCGTGTCCCTGCCATTGTGTGACATTGGTAACCACCGGTGGCCAGACGCCGGCATGAGGGTTAGTATCAGGCGCCATTCCAACCGCTTTGGGAAATGGCCGCGATTCTTTCCATACATCCTCGTTGGAGTGGTATGAGAGCACGCTGGCTGGGAATCCAGGATGCTTGTCTTTGAGCGTATCGGTCTGTGCTGCATACTCTCCGTGGTCTCCAGAGACGACCAATAAGCTATGGTTGAATGTTATTGCCGGAGTTGGTGCTGCTACAGCAGGTCGAGGTAGCGAGGCAGTCTGCGTCCAGCGATTTTTATTCAGATCGAATTTGAATCCGTCAGTTAGATATTTGCGAGTGATCTTGGCGTCTTGATCTAACACAAGATCAGTACCTGAAAACAGATAAATGGAATCATCCACCACACCAGCAACAGCCAACATACGGGGAACTCCCGGCCATGTGGTCAGCTTTTCCCACTCACGGTGAGCGATAGGTTTGGATAGATCCAGACGCCAAAATACCTTGGCAGTCCTAGTGGCATCGGGAGCATGTAATCCTCCTAATACATAGACACTGCCACGGTGTAAGACTCCGGTAGCATTGGCCAGTGGTGCTGGGAGTGATGGCATGGCAGTTGTTTTGACTCGATTACCTTTGAGTGACAATACAAAGCAGTCGGAAACATGCTCTCTGCTATCACCCCCGCCAATACAAAGAACTCCATGCGGAATATCCCTGGCAAGCGATGAATCTGCCTGGGAGAGATTAAAGGAAAGGCCATATGCCAATGGCCGAGGTAGTTTGCTGATGGATTTTCGCCATTGTCCATTTGGCGAGTCTAAAATGTAGATCGAGTCGTACCAGACCTTGTCAGTTTCCCAGCGGGGTTGATGGGGAAAGTTAGCTCCGCCGGCTACGATTAGGCTGCCATTGCTTACGCCAACATACGGAGCTGCAAAGCCCTCTGCATCTGCGATAGGGGTTAACTCATGAAACGTCTGAGCGAAGCCTGACTGGTAGCACGCCAGACTGATCATTAGGCTAAGTAGGAATGGTAATCGTTGAAAGATCTGATTCAAGTGGTTCACGGTATTCTTTCTTTTCAATAGGGACGGAACGAGCAAGGTCGAGATCCTGTTTTGTTTTGGCCGAATCCCCCGCAAGACTATAGGATCTCGCTAAGCCTTCGTAGCCAAAAGCAAGGTCCCAATCCTGGAGACCAATTTCCTTACAAAGGGAGAGGCAGCGAGTGGCGTGATACAAGGCTGGTTCGCTTCGCTCTGCCACGACATAGACGCGGGATATTTGCCAATGTCCACGAGCCTGATTGGCAGGTTCGCCTCCTCGTAGCCAGTGGTAGCTGGAGGCATAAGCACTGTGAATCATCTCATCAATATGGTCAGGGGTTCGTTGCTTCAGGTCGATCAGGGACCAAGTGTGATTGAATAATTCGATGGCCATCTTCCGGTGTTCCGGAATGCTTTTAGGATCGGTAGATTCATCACTCATGAATTGAACGTGTCCTTCTCTTAAACTCAGCTAGCATTATAACTCAATCGATGAGCCAAATTGATGTAATGGAGAAGGGAAGCAAAGACCATAAAAAAACTCCTCCACAATCAATGATTGTGAAGGAGTTGATTTGAGTGGATGTCGTCTCTAGTTCTGTTTGAACTTAAAGATCTCACCGCCTCGCAACTGGGTGGTGAAGTAAACTTCGCCATCCTGGTCTTCCCCAAAGGTGATCAATGGGATGTTTTCACCTGCAGGGGACTTGTTAGGAATCTCATGATTGGCGATCACTTTGCCGGATTTATAATCATGTTCCAAAGCCCAGATTCGACCGGAGACGTAGTCTGCGTAGACGTACATGCCGTTCAGCTTTGGAGCAGCTAGGCCTCGGTAAACCACGCCACCGGTAATCGACTTACCGGTTTCATGATCGTATTCGAAGATCGGATCGATCAGATCTTCACGAGGGCCAGATCCTTTTTCACCGGATTCGGTAACGTAAGGATGATTTCCTTCACGTAAATTCCATCCGTAATTCCCACCGCGTTTGACGATGTTGATTTCTTCCCAGAGTTTTTGGCCAACGTCAGCGGCATAGAAAGTACCAGTGACCCGGTCGAATGACAGACGCCAGACATTTCGGAATCCATAAGCGTAAATCTCAGGCTTTGCATCTTTGGTTTTTACGAATGGATTCGATTTTGGTATAGCATAGTTCTTACCTTCGTCTTTGTTGTCGACGTCGATTCGCAGAATGCTACCGTTGAGCGTACTTAGGTTTTGCCCGTTCTTTAGTGGGTCTCCACCTTTTCCACCATCTCCAAGAGCGATATACAGATAACCATCCGGACCAAAAGCGAGAGTCCCACCATTGTGGTTCCAGAAAGGCTGAGGAATTCGAATTAGCTCTTCTTCGTAAGTAGAGTCCGCTTTGTTGGGATCATCTTTGGATACCCGAAATCGACTCACGACCGAGGTGTGTTCAGCATCACTGGTCGTATAGAAGAGGAAGAACTCGCCGTTTTCCTTGTAATTGGGATGCATGGCAAAACCGAGCAACCCTTCTTCGTTTTCTTTATCCTTGTAAGTAACCTGCTCTTCATGGTCAAAGAAAACATCCGCTTCTTCCACTTCTGAATTCTTGTCAAAGACATGAACTGAACCTAATTGAGAGGCAACAAAGATTCGGTTGCTTCCGTCACCAGCGTGGGTTACCACGATGGGTCGAGCGATTCTCAGATTGGGAAAGGCAGATTCAATCGATACGCCTAAATCGGCAGCCTGAGTTGCAGTCGTGGCGATCAACATAGCCGCAACGGCCATAAATTTCATAGTCAAACTACGCATGGAATGATGTCCTCGTAAGAAATGTGCTTGTTAGTCGTCAACTTTAATGAGTTCGATTTTGAAAATCAGAGTTTCATTTGGTCCGATCGGGCCACCTGGTCGTGGATTTGCACCGTATGCCAATTCAGAAGGGATATACAATTCCCATTGATCTCCTTCTTTCATTAACTGCAGGGCTTCGGTCCAACCAGCGATAACCTGATTTACACCGAAAGTCGCAGGAGTTCCTCGTTTGTAGGAACTATCAAAAACCGTGCCATCGATCAAAGTTCCTTCGTAATGCGTGGTCACGCTGGAAGTGGCTGCAGGAGTTTTACCGTCACCTGATTTGATGACTTTATATTGCAAACCACTCTTGGTTACTTTGACGCCTTCCTTCTTTGCGTTAGCTACGAGATAGGCTTCACCCTTCTTTTTGTTTTCTTCTCCAGCCTTAGCAGCTTTTTCGGCAGCCATTTTTTGGAGTGCCTGTTGAAACGCGATGAAGGCAGCCTGAAGTTCCTCGTCTGACTTCTCGACTTTATCGCTCGCCGAATCGTTGACACCCAGCATGAATGCTTCGAGATCAAGTTCGATTCCCTGAGATTTCATGTTATTCATGAAATTGACACCAAATGCGTAACTACCCTCTTTCACTACATCCCCTTTGGCTGCTGGCTTTTCTTCGTCCTGTGCCACGACAATAACACTGAGAACGCTCAGCATCAGACATGACATGATAAATCGATTAAACATGAGTTTTCCTTTCTTTGTCGAAATATATAAATTCCGACGTTTGGTTTCTTGATGAAACCGATTTGAATATGTGAATGCAGCCTAGGCCGGAGGACTTAGTAATGCATGTAATCTATGCGTTTGCCTACCCAATATGAGTTGCTTACTGGTAGGTGCAAACCTGTATTCTACGGCAGGATTGGGTGAAAATCTACGAGATAGACCTGTTAATAGTCATCAACGTGGGGAGGCACTTTTTTGCCAATGGTATTGAAGTCCAGGCACAAAAAAACAAATTGCTGACACGATACCAAAGAGAATTAGGCTATATCTGGGGAACATGGCCATGAGTACTGAGGTTAGGAATAATGCGACGGATTGGGAGTAGAATTTACCGGTTAGAATTCCTGCTTTAACCATGAACACCATGCCACTGATCAGACCGATCACCGGAGCGGCTTCCAGGACCTCCAGTCCCATCAGATATTCGATTGGAAAGAGCAAGGCGATGGCAATGAGGCTTGCGGCCCAGGCATGGGCTATTTGTCGTTCCACAAACAGCACCGGTCCGGATTTTTGCCGAAGTTTCCAGAAGACCGCTGCCCATGCCCCTAACCCTAAAGTCCACATGGCTGAGTAGTAGAGACGATTTTCAACATCCGAAAGAAACATGATATTTGTGACGACACAGGCTACTAATAAGATCAAACTGTGCCACATCCAAAGGACGCCCCAGTTTTGTAGGACGGTGGCATGATGTGTTTCCCCAAGCCAACGGGCAATCACGTGCCCAAAACGCCCCGAGCTAGCCTGGATAGGTTGATGATTTAAAAATGCCTCCAGGTCATCGGCGAGTTGCCTCGCAGTTGTATAACGTAGATCCACCGGTTTTTGCAGACACTTCAAAATGATCATTTCCAGTCGACGATCAATGGCCGGGTTAATGACCCGCGGTGCCACTGGTTCCTGCTCTAAAACCATCATGATCGTGTCCATTGGCGAAGCTGCCTGAAAGGGCGGCCGGCCGGTTACCATGTAGTAAAGCATTGCACCGAGAGAATAGATGTCTGAATGTACTCCGACATCACCGCGTGAACCTGCTGCCTGTTCTGGAGCCATATAGGAAGGTGTTCCGAGAATCGCGCCCGTTTGCGTGAGATCAGAATTTCGCGTGGCATGTTTGGCTAATCCGAAGTCGGTGATATGTGGTTGCCCCTGCCGGTCCAAGAGGATGTTAGATGGTTTTAAATCTCGGTGTAGAATGCCCTGGTTGTGGGAGTAGTGAATTGCGCGGGTGATTTTCAAGACGATCTCGGCAGCCGGGTTGGAGGCATACAACTCTTGTCGAACACATTCTGTGATCGTCTGACCATCCACGAACTTCATTGAAAAGTAAGGGCATTCTTCCAATTCACCCACTTCGTAGACCGGAACAATGCCAACGTGGTCCAGTCGACCCGCCGCTTCTGCTTCCTGTTGGAAGCGTTCCCGTTGTTCTTGACTTGCCAAACGACCAGGAAGAATCATCTTTAAGGCGACTTCTCGTTGCAGGCTGATCTGTCTTGCTCGGTAGACCACTCCCATTCCACCTCGCCCAATCTCTTCCTGTAACTCAAAATCTCCTAGTGTGTACGGTAGATTGAAATTTGGAAGTACGTCCAGAGAAGGCTCTTCTTGCCCACTAAGATCTTCCAGTCGATAAAAACTACCGGCAACATTGGCAACCAGCATGACCGGTACTAATGCTCGTAAGTCGCTAGCAAACGCGGGATGTTGATGGTAAAGGTCTTCGGGATTAACCGATTTACCAGCAGAGATTTGATGCTGTACGTCCTCAAGGACGCTGACAAGTTGTTTTTCTTGCCCCACCGTCGTGCCCTCGAGATCGTCGTACTGTTCAGAATGGTCTGTCACTGTGGAGTCGTCTGCCCTGAAGAGTCTTCGGATGGAGGCATTAAGTGACTACGCAATTTACGCAAGGCTCGTAAATAACGCATGCTCGCTGCCGCCGGTTTTAGGTCGAGCGTCTTGGATACTTCATCATTAGATAACTGTTCATAATGACGCATAAAGATAATGTCTCGGTCAACTTCATTGAGTTCCAGCAACGCGTCTTCCATGCGATGTGCCATTTCCTTGCGTGTTGCCTGAGCGACTGGAGTCAGGTCCTGATCACGGAGTTGTGCGGCAAGATTCATCGTACTGTGATCGATGCAGCCTCCCTGATGTAGCCGGTATTCACGATCCACACTGCGTTTAGCCGTAGCTCGATGACGGCGATGGGCATCGATGATGCGGTCTTTTGTGATTTGGCGAATCCAAAGGTGAAATTCGATACCTGGGTTGTCAAGATAACGATCAATACGCCGATTGGCTTCGATCATGACATCCTGAACGACGTCGCTGACTCCGATTCGCTGGCGTATGCGATTGTCTAGTCTCATTTGCACCAGACGCAGTACTGCGGAACGATGACGTTGCAAAAGCAAATTCCAAGCGGTTTGATCACCAGATTTGCGGCGGTTCAGCAAATTCTGAGTCTGTTCATTCTCTGGCCACATAGAATGCTCTTTCAAAACAGGTAACGTTGGTTATCTGCTGTCTTACCCGCTATTGTAATCGCCCATTAACAGAAAAAATCTGATTTGGTCGATTCGAAATCTCACCACTTCAGCTAATACGGTGGATTACTTAGTTATTGGTGCAATTTGCATGTCGAGCTTCTGTGGCTTGCTTGATTGCGCGTCCTGCTAACCGTCGGAATTTCTGCTGCTGAAGCAACATATAGGGTTTACCTAACCAGGCTAGCAAAGAACCTGGTCGAGCAAACACGACGATCCGAAAGTACACGTCATCGGTGGCTTGATTCCAATCCACCATAAATAATTCCTCACCCACTGCGATGTGCCCTTGCGTCGTCCCGTAGGCGAAACCAGATTGTAAGTACTGCCCCTGTTGCCTGCATTCGTCCAGGCGATAGATGATTCTGGCTGGATTGATCGTCCAAAGCCCCATCGTTCCAAAGAGGACAGACACGGTATTTCCATTTTCAATTTGAGGGGAGAGGTACCGGAGATCCGCCATCGGGTGATTGAACATCTCCCAGTCATTTACTGCGGCAGAAGCGGCCTCAAACGTCACTCTTCCCTGGCCCAAATGATGAGCCGAACGATCCAGGCGAAAGCCCTGTGGGGCTTCCCCAGTGTCTATTAAGTCCCGTGTCTTCCCAACATACGGATAGTTGAAGTCCAGCGTTTGACAGTGACGGATGTAGTCCTCAATCGCTTTGTCATTTGGTTTCTTCCCAAATCGAATCATGGTGTAGCGATGCTTTGTAGAAAGAGCCTGTTAGGTAGTCCAGTGATTTAACCGAGAGTTCTCGCGGGATAACACACCCAGAATGAAACAAAAACATCAGATTGGAGCGGGAAGGTCTCGACGACTAAATCGCCAACTCCCAATCAGATAGCACAGCAAACCAAACCCCAGAAGAATGCCGTGGCATCCTAATCCACTAAGACGAATAGTTCCTTGCATTCCATACTGCCAAAACTGCCAGTATTGCTCGTAGTCTTCATTGAATACGTTGACTAACCCTTCGGGATCAAATGGATTGAAAAATGTGAAATTGAGTAGATAGTTATATTCGGGTTTAGAAATCGCTAGTATTCGCATTGTCTGCTGGAGGATGACGAATCCAACCGCAATCCCAACGGCTCGCCAACGATAACGATCGAAGCTGGAAATCATCGAGGAGAATCCGGCAACAAAAACGCCCATCGCGAAGATAATTGTCAGTGCTGGTAAAAAGTCCATGACGTCCACAAAGTCACTCATCGGTTTTTCGACAATAGTTGGCTCGGCAGTCGATAGAGGTATTTCCAGTGGGACAAACGGGATCTCCAGAGTGGGAGGCTTGATAACCTCCTGTACAGTGTTGAGGTGAACGCTGACGACCATGCCAAGCCAAGCCAGACTCGCCAATGCCAGTGTTCCGACGGTCGTCACGAGGAATTGAGACCAATAAACACAGCGACGTGAGACCGGATTACCCAGCAGCATTTCCATGGTGCCTCGATTGAGTTGCCCAGCGACAGTATCCGAGCCTCGTGAGATTGTCCAAATTAAGACGACAAACAAGACGATGGGTTCATTGAATGTGCGAGCCACGCGACCTGTATAGGTGATTAACTGTGAAAATGGTACTGGTGAGAATTTTTCAAAGTCCTTGAAATGTTTGATGATCTCTCGGAATTCCTCACTACCCAAAAGTGTGATGCTCCAGACTCGAAGAAGCATAAAGGCAAATATGGCTAACGCGCAGGACAGGAATACAGTCCGGCCTTGCAGGATGTAGCGAGACAGCATGGATTTCATACCTCCATCTCCTGTCTCTCTGGGTGAATTTCTTCATACAGGCTACGGAGTCTAGCAGGTTCAATAGAGATGTTGTCGATGCCGGTGGATTGCAGCCATGTAAGGGC
>MDSW01016806.1_pt1 | contig 22904 bp, 22 predicted proteins | sample 811171 | NCBI WGS metagenome assembly MDSW01 (sample SAMN05326641, study PRJNA326480) | marine metagenome | isolation source: seawater | place: Atlantic Ocean: North West | collected 2012 | reverse complement strand
TTTTTCGCGCAGCGAAAAACGGTCGAGTTGCGCAGCAGCCATTCTGGTTTGCGCAGCTGCGGCCGCGCGGTGACGCCGGGGCCTGCGCCGGACCCGCCTGGCGTGAACCCGACAGAAGCCGCCTGGCATGAACCCGTCCGACGTCGAAGCCGCCCTGGACAGGGTCCGACCGGCGGACCCGCCTCAATGCAGAGCCGTCTCCACCCGGTGCTCGTGAAACACGAACTCGAACACCTCGCGGTAACTGCGCGCGAAATGCACGTTGATGCCCTCGCGCAGGTAGTCGGGCAGTTCGTCGAAGTCGCGGCGGTTGCCGTGGGGCAGGATCAACTCCATGATCTTGCTGCGCCGCGCCGCGATGACTTTCTCGCGAATGCCGCCCACCGGCAGCACCTGTCCCGTCAGGGTCAGCTCGCCGGTCATCGCCAGGGGGCGCTTGATGCGCTCCTTGCGCGCCAGCGACACCAGCGCCGTGGCCATGGTGATGCCGGCGCTGGGGCCGTCCTTCGGCGTGGCGCCCTCGGGCACGTGCAGGTGGACCATACTCATGTCGAAGAAATCCAGGTCGCAGCCGTAGTCTTTCAGGTGGGCAACGACGTAGCTGTAGGCGATCTCTGCCGACTCCTTCATGGTCTCACCGAGACGGCCGGTGAGCTTGAAACCGCGGTTCAGGGTGTGCACCTGGGAGGATTCGATAGGCAGCGTGGCGCCGCCCATGGCAGTCCAGGCCAGCCCGGTGGCCACGCCCAGCCCGCGCAGGGGCTTCTCCGGCGAAAACGGCGGCTTGCCCAGCAGGTCGTCGATATCCTTCTTGCCCACGCGCAGCTTTTCCTCGCCCTCTTCGAGCAGGGTGACGATCGACTTGCGCATGATGCGCGCTAGCTGCTTTTCCAGCGTGCGCACGCCCGCCTCGCGGCAGTAGGAGTCGATCACGTATTTCAGCGCTGCGTCGTTGATCTTCAGCTGCTCGTCGTTCAGGCCGTGGCGGCGCAACTGTTTCGGCCACAGGTGTTTGCGCGCGATGGACAGTTTTTCCTCGGCCACGTAACCGGACAGGCGCAGCGTCTCCATGCGGTCCAGCAGCGGGCCCGGAATGGTATCGAGCTGGTTGGCGGTGCAGACGAACAGCACCTTGGACAGGTCCACGCGCAGGTCCAGGTAATGGTCCAGGAATTCGCCGTTCTGTTCCGGGTCCAGTACCTCGAGCAGCGCCGAGGCGGGATCGCCCTGGTAGGACGCGCCGATCTTGTCGATCTCGTCGAGCATGATCACCGGGTTGGACACGCCGACCTCTTTCAGCGCCTGCACGAATTTGCCGGGCATGGCGCCGATATAGGTGCGCCGATGTCCCTTGATCTCCGCCTCGTCGCGCATGCCGCCCAGGCTGAAGCGGTAGAACTCGCGACCGAGGGCGTCCGCCACGGAGCGCCCGATGCTGGTCTTGCCGACCCCCGGCGGGCCCACCAGCAACAGGATGGAACCGGCGATCTCGCCGCGAAAGGAGCCCACGGCGAGAAATTCCAGTATGCGTTTCTTGACGTCTTCGAGACCCTCGTGGTGTTCGTCGAGTACGCCGCGCGCGTGTTGCAACTCCAGGTTGTCGTCCGACAGCACACCCCAGGGCACCGACGTGGCCCAGTCCAGGTAATTGCGCGTGACGCCGTACTCCGGCGAGCCGGTCTCCAGCACCGACAACTTGCGCAGTTCGTCGTCGATGCGCCCGGCCGCCGCCTCGGGCAGGTCCAGCTCGGCGATCCGCTGCTGGAACATCTCCACGTCCGAGGTGCGGTCGTCCTTGGAGATGCCCAGCTCTTTCTGGATGATCTTCAGCTGTTCGCGCAGGAAAAACTCGCGCTGCTGGTCGGAGACCTTCTCGTTCACCTGGCTGGTGATACGCCCCTGCAACTCCGCCACCTCGCGCTCCTTGCGCAACAGGGTCAGCACCTTCTCCATACGCGAGCGCAGCGGCAGGGTGTCGAGAATCTCCTGCAACTGCTCTCCCGAAGCGGTGGTCAGGGCGGCGGAAAAATCCGCCAGCAGGCTGGGCTGGGCCGGGCTGAAATTGGCCAGGTACTGCTTGAGTTCCTCGCTGTACAGCGGGTTCAGCGGCAGCAGTTCCTTGATCTCCTTGATCAGGGCCATGGCGTAGGCCTTGATCTCGTCAGAGTCCTTGTCGCCCTGGCTGCGCGGGTACTCGACCTGCACCAGGTAGGGTGGTTTTTCGTTCAGCCAGCGCACGATGCGTAAGCGCTTGATGCCCTGGGCCAGGAACTGGGTCGGGGTGTCGGCGGCCATCGGCGGCCGGTGCAGGCGCACGGCGCAGCCGATTTCCGGGAACTGGCGCGGTTCGACGGCGCCGTTGTCGGGGCGCTCCACGTAGGACAGGCCGATGACGCCACCGCCGCTGTTGCCCACCGCCTCCAGGGTCGAGCCCCATTCCTGCGGGTTGATCGCCACCGGCTGCACCTGCCCGGGGAAAAACGGACGCCTGGGCACGGGCATCAGGTAAAGGGTGTCGGGCAGGACGTCATCGGCCACCGCCGGCGCGTGGGCATCCTCCTCGCCGGTCAGCACATCCGTCTCGCCGGCTTCCACCGCGTCGTCCCGTTCTTTCATGCTGGTCTGGTTACGCCTGTCGTCTTGCATTCACCCAATATGGGCGCTGGGGCCGATTTTTCAAGCGCCGGGCATCGCCGCCCATTGCGCTGTACCGGTATACTCGGTGCTGCCGTACATTGTTGCACGAGGACCCACCCTTGCATATCGACCAACTATCTGACGCCGAACTGGCCCAGCGCCTGGCTAGCGCCGAGAGCGACTACGCGGCGCTCGCCGCCAGCGGGCTGTCCCTGGACCTCACCCGGGGCAAGCCCGGCGCCCAGCAGGTAGCCCTGTCCGACGCGCTGGACGGGATCCTGCAGGGAGATTACCGCGCCGCCGACGGCACCGACGTGCGCAACTACGGCGGCCTGTTCGGCCTGCCCGAGGCGCGCGAGCTGTTCGGCGCCTGGCTGGACGCCCCCGCCGCGGAAACGCTGGTGGGGGGCAACGCCAGCCTGAGCCTGATGTACACGGTGATCGACTGCGCCCTCAACGAGGGGCTGCGCGGGCCAGGCTCCGCCTGGGGCCAGGCCGAGCGCGTGCGTTTCCTCTGCCCCGCGCCCGGCTACGACCGCCATTTTTCCATTTGCCAGTACCTGGGCATCGAGATGCTCACTGTCCCCATGCTCGCCGAGGGCCCGGACATGGACGCCGTGGAGGCCCTGCTGCGCGACGATCCGTCGATTCGCGGAATCTGGTGTGTACCGCGTTTTTCCAATCCCACGGGCTGTGTCTACAGCGACGCCACGGTCGAGCGCATCGCCGGCCTGGCCAACCTGGCCGACGGTGATTTCGTCGTCATGTGGGACAACGCCTACGCGGTCCATACGCTCTACCCGGACGCGCCGCGCTTGGCCTCGGTGCGGGCGGCCTGTGCGCGCGCCGGAACCGCCGACAGCCTGTTCCAGTTCGGCTCCACCTCCAAGGTCACCTTCGCCGGTGCGGGGGTCGCGTTCATGGCCTCCACGACGGGCAACCTCGATACGCTGTCGCGTCACCTGTCCTACCAGACCATCGGCCCGGACAAGGTCAACCAGCTGCGCCACGTGCGCTTCCTGCGCGACGCGGAGAACATCGCGGCCCACATGGAGGCCCACGCGACGCTTATCCGCCCGCGATTCGAGGCGGTGCTGCGCGCACTCGAGGAGGGTCTGGGCGGCACCGGCATGGGCCGCTGGGAGACGCCGCGCGGCGGCTACTTCATCGCCTTCGACACCCTGCCCGGCCTGGCGCGGGAGGTGGTGCGCCTGGCCGCGGAGGTGGGCGTCAGCCTGACCCCCGCCGGGGCCACCTTCCCCTACGGCGAAGACCCCCGGGACAGCAATATCCGCCTGGCGCCCACCTTCCCGTCACAGCAGGACGTGGAGGCCGCCGCCCGGGCCTTCGTCACCTGCGTGCAACTGGCGACACTGCGGCAGAAAGCGGCGGACTAGCGGCGCTGGCGCACAAAACACGGAGTGCCGGAGAGGGGAAACGCCGTTGCACGGCGCAGGGCAGGCGGCGCAATGGCGACGGCCGGGGCGCCGGGCCGTGTCAATCCACCCAGTCCTCGCCCCACAGCGAGCGGATGTAGTTCACCAGGTTCCACACCTCCGCCTCGCTGCCGAGTTGGTCCATGAACCCCGGCATGCCCGGACCGGTGCCGTTGGCGATGTTGAAGAACAGGTCCATCTCGGTGGTGCCGTAGACGAAGCTGTCTGGGTCGGTGAGGTCCGTCGCTCCAGGCGCGCGCTCCAGCGTACCGTCGCGGTTCTCGCCGAATACCTCCTCCAGCGGCGCCAGCTCATCGTCCGCCGCCACCTCCGGCGCGGCCTCCTCCCGGTCCCAGTCGTAGGCGTATTCGTCATCGAGGTAGGCGTCATCGATGGCGCTGGTGAGGTCGCCGAGCAGCGATGCGCGCAGGTCCGCCTCCTCGTCCTCCAGGTCCTCCGGCAGCGGGTCCGCCCACTCCGGCCAGTCGTCGTCTTCCTCTTCCTCCAGCACCAGCAGATCGGGCTCTGCCTCCTCGTCCCCGTCCGTGTCGAACAGGGGATCAGGCGCATCCACGGGGTCTTCGTCGTAGAGGGATTCGTACTGTCGTGAGGGGTCCCAGCCGTGGCAGTCCGTGCACAGCCGTTCGAAAGCGCTGGCGCCGCTGAGCAGTGACAGTTCGTCTGCCGGTACCGGGTTGGCCAGCGCCGCCGGCGCCGTGCAACACAGGGCTACAAGCGTCGCGACCAGCGCGCGCATCGCGGGATTACTCTTCCTTGCCCTGTTGCCCGGGGGGCATGCCGGCGAAGGGGAAACTGGCCACGTTGCCTTCCGCCGACGCGGCGTCGGACACCTTGCCGGTGCCCTGCTTGTCGACCTCGTCGATGCGGATGATGGCCTGCATGGGGATGTAGCTGCGACGCACGCCGTTGAACTCGTTCTTCAGCCTTTCCTCACCCGGATCGACAAGGATCTGCGAGCGCTCACCGAAAAGGAACTCCTCGATCTCGATAAAGCCCCACATGTCGCTCTGGTAGATCTGGCGCGCGAACACCTCGAACACCTGGCCGCCGTTCTGGAAGATCACCTTGTAGACAGGTTGGTAAGACATCGCTCTCTGAAGTTCGCAGGGGGGGCGGAAATATACCACCGGGACGACAGAATACCAGTCCCGCGGGGGGGTTAACCAGCATCGTCGCGTACATCGGCGACCTGCACGGGCCCTAGGTTTGCCGGGGGCATGCCTGTATAATCGCCCGCCCATTTGCCAGCAGCGGCGCCAGCGCCGCCCCCGGACCGGTGAGCAAGAAACTGCACATAGTCACCCACGGTTGCCAGATGAACGAGTACGACTCGTCCCGCATGCGCGACCTGCTCCGCGAGAGCCATGACCTGGTCCCCACCGAGGACCCGGAAGAGGCCGACGTGTTGCTGCTAAACACCTGCTCCATAAGGGAAAAAGCCCAGGAGAAGGTGTTCCACCAGCTGGGCCGCTGGAAGCGCCTGAAGGCGCGCAAACCGGGGCTGGTGATCGGTGTCGGCGGCTGCGTGGCCAGCCAGGAGGGCGAGGAAATCGCCCGCCGGGCGCCCTACGTGGATCTCATCTTCGGTCCCCAGACCCTGCACCGCCTGCCCGACATGATGGCGCGCAACGCGGCGGGCGAGGGGCCCGGCGGCACCCTGGTGGTCGACGTCAGCTTCCCGGAAATCGAGAAATTCGACCGCCTGCCCGAACCGCGGGTCGACGGCCCCAGCGCCTTCGTCTCGGTCATGGAGGGGTGCAGCAAGTACTGTACGTTCTGCGTGGTGCCCTACACGCGCGGGGAAGAGGTGTCGCGACCGGTAGACGACGTGATCGCGGAGATCGCCCACCTGAGCGCCGGCGGCGTGCGCGAAATCAACCTGCTGGGCCAGAATGTCAACGGCTACCGCGGTGAGGATCACCGCGGCGAGACGGTCGACTTCGCGGAACTGCTGCACCTGGTGGCGAAGGTCCCCGGTATCGAGCGCATCCGCTACACGACCTCGCACCCGCTGGAGTTTTCCGACGCGCTGATCGAGGCGTACGCGCACATCCCACAACTGGTGGACCACCTGCACCTGCCGGTGCAAAGTGGCTCGGACCGCGTGCTGGCGGCGATGAAACGCGGCCACACGGCGCTGGAATACAAGTCCAGGATTCGCCGCCTGCGCGCCATTCGCCCGCAGATCAGCATATCCTCGGATTTCATCGTCGGCTTTCCCGGCGAAACCGCGGCGGATTTCGCCGCGACCATGCAACTGATCGACGATGTCGGTTTCGACACCTCCTTCAGCTTCGTCTACAGCGCGCGCCCGGGCACTCCAGCGGCGGAACTGCCCGACGACACGGACGAGCAGACCAAGAAGCAGCGCCTGCAGATCCTGCAATCGCGCATCGCCGCCAACGCCGGGCGGATCAGCCGCGCCATGGTCGGCAGCAGCCAGCGCATCCTGGTCACCGGCGCGGCGAAGAAAGACCCGGGGCAACTGCAGGGCCGCACCGAGAACAATCGCGTGGTGAATTTCCGCTGCGACGACCGCGCCCTGGTCGGCCAGTTCGTCGAGGTGGATATCCTCGAGGCGCTGCCCAACTCCCTGCGCGGCCGGCTACAGGCCCCGTCGGCGCGGGCGGCGGGCGGTTGACGGCCCGCAAAACCCGTATATCCTTAACCTTGAATCCACTGCCCCGCGGGGCGACAGGACACCTTGAACAGCGAACCTCCCCCTGAACCGCCGGCGACCCCGTCGACGCAACAGACTCTCACCCTGGAACCCAATGACGCGCGCCACCTGGCCATGTTATGCGGCCACCTGGACAGTCACCTGCGCCAGATCGAGGAGCGCCTGGGCATCCGCATCTCCGCGCGCGGCAACCAGTTCATCCTGGACGGCCCTGCGGTCAACGTGGCCACCGGCGAACGCCTGCTGATCCACCTCTACGCGGAGGTCTGCCAGGGCGTGGGCCTGAGCCCGGAATCCCTGCACCTGCAGCTGCAGGAAGCGGGACTGGAGCACCTGGTGGCCAGCGGTCGCGACGCGCCGGTCGAGGCCATCGCGGTCATCCGCACCAAGCGCGCCTCCATCAAGGCGCGCGGCCGCAACCAGCAGGGCTATGTGCGCACCATCAAGCACAACGACATCAATTTCGGCATCGGCCCCGCCGGCACCGGCAAGACCTACCTCGCCGTGGCCTGCGCGGTCGAGGCCCTGCTGGAAGAGCGGGTGCGGCGCATCCTGCTGGTGCGTCCGGCGGTCGAGGCGGGCGAGAAGCTCGGCTTCCTGCCCGGCGACCTGGCGCAGAAGATAGACCCCTACCTCCGCCCCCTGTACGACGCGCTCTACGAGATGCTGGGCTTCGATACGGTCAACAAGTACATCGAGCGCAATATCATCGAGGTCGCGCCGCTGGCCTTTATGCGCGGGCGCACCCTGAACAACGCCTTTATCATTCTCGACGAGGCGCAGAACACCACGCGCGAGCAGATGAAGATGTTTCTCACGCGTATCGGCTTTGGCTCCACCGCGGTGATCACCGGCGACGCCACGCAGATCGACCTGCCCCGCGGCGCCCAGTCCGGCCTCACCCACGTCAGCAACATCCTCGCCGGGGTCGACGGTATCGGCTTCACCTACTTCGGCAACAAGGACGTGGTGCGCCACCCGCTGGTACAGCGGGTCGTGGAGGCCTACGACGCGGCCGAGGACAGCACCACCCCCCTTGACCGGGGCAAGGTATGAGCCTGCTCGTGGATATCCAGTGTGCCAGTCGCGAACCCGTACCCGCAGAGGATGATCTGCGTGGCTGGGTCGCGGCGGCGGTGGACGGCGCGCCCCGCCTGCGCGGCAAGCAGCCCGACCCCGGCGCGGACATGGAGATCGCCGTGCGCCTGGTGGACAGCCAGGAGATGACGCGGCTCAACAGCGCGTACCGCGGCGCCAACGGCCCCACCAACGTGCTGTCCTTTCCCGCGGAACTGCCGCCGGAATTGCGCCAGCCGCTGCTCGGCGACATCGTGATCTGCGCGCCGGTGGTGCGCGCGCAGGCGCGGCAGCAGGGCAAGGCGCTGCAGGCGCACTGGGCGCACATGGCGGTGCACGGCACACTGCACCTGCTCGGCTACGACCATATCGAGGAGGCCGACGCCACGGTCATGGAATCCCTGGAGACGACCATTCTCGGCAGGCTGGATTTCGACTGCCCCTACGGCGACGGCGTGGAGCAATCGACCCCATGAGCGAAGAACGTTCCGCTTCCGACAGCAACGACCGGACCTGGCTGGACAAGATCGCCCTGCTGTTCTCTTCCGAACCGCGCAACCGCGAGGACCTGCAGGACGTGCTCGGCGTCGCCGCGGACAACGAGGTGATCGACGAAGAGGCGCGCAACATCATGGAAGGCGCCATGCAGGTCAGTGACATGCAGGCGCGCGACATTATGGTGCCCCGGGCGCAGATGCGCGTCATCAAGGCGGAGTGTACGCTGCAGGAAATCCTGCCGCAGATCATCGAGTCGGCTCACTCGCGCTACCCGGTGATCGGCGACAGCCCGGACGACGTGCTGGGCATCCTGCTGGCCAAGGACCTGCTGCCGCAGATACTCGAGCCGGACCACGACGACTTCGATATACAGAACCTGCTGCGCCCCACGGTGGTGGTGCCAGAGAGCAAGCGCCTGAACGTGCTGCTGCGGGAATTCCGCGAGAACCGCAACCACATGGCGATCGTAATCGACGAGTACGGCGGCGTGGCCGGCCTGGTGACCATCGAGGACGTGCTGGAGGAAATCGTCGGCGAGATCGAGGACGAGACCGATGTCCAGGCGGACCGCTTCATCCGCAAGATTTCCACGGATGACTTCCTGGTCAAGGCGTTGACGCCGATCGAGGACTTCAACGAGTATTTCGACTGCCAGTTCAGCAACGAGGAATTCGACACCATCGGCGGACTGGTCATCAACGCCTTCGGCCACATGCCCACGCGCAACGAAACCACCAGGATCAACGACTTCGAGTTCAAGGTGGTCAATGCCGACCAGCGCAAGATACACAGCCTGCGCATGCGCCCCCTGAACGCCTGAGGGCCGGGGCCAATGCACGTGGAATCCGGTCTCAATCCGCGTCGAGTGCTGTGGCTCGCACCGCTGGCGGGGGCCCTGGTGACCCTCTCCCTGGCGCCATTCAACCTGTGGCCGGCGGGCATTCTCAGTTGCGCGCTGTACTCCTACCTGCTGTGCACCTGCTCCCCGGGACAGGCGCTGTGGCGCGGCTGGCTGTTCGGCCTGGGCCTGTTCGGCAGCGGCGTGTCCTGGGTCTACGTCAGCATCCACGTGCACGGCAACGCCAGCGTGCCGCTGGCGCTGGCGCTGACCGCCGTATTCTGCGCCGCCCTCGCACTGCTGCACTCGCTGTTCGCCTGGTGCTACGCCTGCCTGGTCCGCCCCCTGCCCGGCGGCATGCTGGCCGGCTTCCCGGCGCTGTGGGTGCTGTTCGAGTGGCTGCGCGACTGGCTGCTCACCGGCTTTCCCTGGCTGTACCTGGGCTACGCACACCTGGACACGTGGATTTCCGGCTGGGCGCCGGTGACCGGCGTGTTCGGCCTGTCCTTCATCTGCGCCCTCACCGGCGCCTGCCTGTTCCTGGCCTGGCGCAGTCCCGCGGCGGTGGCGCGCAGCACCTACGCGGTCATCGTCATCACCCTGTGGGGCGGCGGCGCCGTGCTCAAGCCCACCCAGTGGGTCGCGCGCGCCAGCGAGGAGCCGCTGCAGGTGGCCATCATCCAGCCCAACGTGGCGCAGGAGCAGAAGTGGGACCGGCGCTATTACCAGTCCATCATCGAACAGCTGGCGCAGGCCACGGACCCGCAGGTCGGCAAGGACATCGTTGTCTGGCCCGAGTCCGCGGTGCCCAATTTCTACCAGCGCGCGCGCGATTTCCTCGATCCGCTCGCCGCGCGCGCCGAGGCCGCGGGCACCACCGTGATCAGCGGCATCCCCTACCGCCCGCCCGGCAGCCGCGACTATTACAACAGCATGGTCGCCCTCGGTTACGGCCAGGGGGCCTACCACAAGCAGCGCCTGGTGCCCTTCGGCGAATACGTGCCGCTGGAAGACTGGCTGCGCGGGACGATCGAGTTCTTCGACCTGCCGATGTCCGCTTTCAGCCAGGGGCCGGCGCGGCAACAGCCGCTGCGCGCGGGCGCCTACCGCGTCGCCCCCTTTGTCTGCTACGAGATCGCCTACGCCTCCCTGGTGGCAGAGCAGGCGCGCGACACCGACCTGCTGGTCACGGTGAGCAACGACACCTGGTTCGGCAACTCCATCGGCCCGCTGCAACACCTGCAGATCGCGCGTATGCGCGGCCGGGAAAACGGCCGCTATGTGTTGCGCGCCACCAACAACGGCGTCTCGGCGATCATAGATCACCAGGGCCGGATCATCGCGCGCACCGAACGTTTCCAACAGCAGACCCTGGTGGGCGAGGCGGAGGTCATGCTCGGCGAGACGCCCTTCGGCAGCTTCGGCAACACGCCGATTATCACCGCCTGCGGCGGCGGCCTGGCGCTGATGGCGTTGATGTACATCGGTTTCTGGCGCGACGAGGAGCGCGCCGCCTGAGAGCGCGGCGCGGCGCGCAGGCCACGGTTCCACCCGCCAGCCGCCGCGGTGCGCCAGCGCCGATTGCCTGATTTATTCAGGGCGTGGTACCGTACCGGTCCCGTATCACCCGACGCGTTCCCTGTTTGCCCATGCGCAGCCCATCCCCGCCCGTTCCCCGCCGCCTCCGGACCTGCCTGTCCCTCGCCGCGCTGTGTGCCGCGCTGCTGCAGGCCGCACCGGCGCGCACGCTGGAAGTACTCAGCGTGCACGAGCTGGCGGCGCACTGCGCACACCTGGCCGCGGCCCCGGAAGGCGCCGACGCGCAGTACTGTCTGCGCTATATCCAGGGCTTCATCGACGGCGCGGTGGCCACCGACGCCCAGGTCATGCTCGGTGTCGAGGGCGCGGCGCAGCGCGAGGAGTCCTTCACCGAACGCGCCCTGCGCACGCGCCTGCCCAGCCACGCGGAGCGCTCGCGCGCGGCCCAGCTGGCGGGCTTCTGCCTCGGCAGCCCGCTGCCGCTGAGCGCGGTGGTCGCAGCGGTGGTCGGCGACCTGCGGCAGCTGGACAGCGGCGCCGACGCCGGGTCGCCGGCGCGCGACGCGGTGTACCGCTCCCTGCAAGCGCATTTCCCCTGCGAGGAGGAATAGCGTCATGCCGCGACGAGGCACACTCAAGCTACTGCCGCTGCTGGGACTGATCCTGATATTGCTGCTCAGCTGGACGCTGTGGTCCGGCATGTTCAAGCCGCTGCTGTTGTGGCTGGGCCTGTTCTCCTGCCTGCTCAGCGCCTGGCTGGCCCGGCGCATGGGCTTTTTCCGCCTGCAACTGCCGCTGCGCACGCTGTTGCGCCTGCCCGCCTTCTGGCTCTGGTTGCTGCGCGAGGTCATCAAGTCCAGCCTCGAGGTGGCGCGCATCGTCCTCAGTCCCTCCCTGCCGGTGAGCCCGACCCTGGTCACATTGACCACGGACGAGTCCACCGAGTCGGGCAAGGTGATACTGGGCAACGCCATCACCCTGTCACCGGGCACCGTGACCATCGACATGCACGAGGACACGCTGCAGGTGCACTGTCTCACCCGCGAGGCGGCGCAGGCCCTGCAGGAGCAGGAGGCGCAGCGGCAAACCGCGCGCCTGGGGCTGGGATGAGCATGTACCTCGTCGTCGCCCTGGCCATCCTGGTCACCATGGTGCTGGCCCTGGTGCGCGCCCTGCGCGGCCCCACGCGCTACGACCGCGTGCTGGCGGTGAACATGTTCGGCACCAAGACCGCGCTGCTGCTGTCGGTGATCGCCTATCTCATCGGCCGCCCGGACTTCCTCGACCTGGCGCTGGCCTACGCCCTGATCAACCTGGTGGGCATTCTCGCGGTGCTGGAATTCCTGCAGGAACGCTCCAGCCGCGAACAGGAGCCGCGACATGATTGACAGCGTGCTGGAAATCGTCAGCTGGGTGCTGATGGCCACCGGCGGCGCCTTCGTCCTCATCGGCGGCATCGGCGCCCTGCGCCTGCCCGAGTTCTACACCCGCCTGCACGCCGCCAGCCTGACCGAAACCATGGCCACCATCCTCATCTTCAGCGGCATGATGTTGCAGGCAGGCCTCACCCTGGCGACCCCGAAGCTGGCCGCGATCATGGTGTTTCTCCTGCTCACCGGCCCGGTGGCCAGTTACGCGGTGGCCAACGCGGCGCTGCAATCGGGCATGCGCCCCGGCGCCCGCGGCCTGGAGGAGAACGACGAAGGAGACGCCCGGTGATCATCGTGTTCGCGGTATTCCTGCTGTCGCTGCTGGTAATCACGGCGCTGGCGGTGGTGCGCACCGACAACCTGTTCGTGGCGGTGATGCTCACCTCCATTTTCAGCCTGCTGATGGCCACCAACTTCTTTGTACTCGACGCGGCCGACGTGGCGCTGACCGAGGCCGCCGTCGGCGCCGGCATCACCACGGTGATCTTCCTCGGCGCACTGACACTGACCGCCGAGCGCGAGCAGTACGCACGCACCGGCGGGCGCCTGGCCCTGGTGGTGGTGGCGATACTGGCCACGCTGCTCATCTACGCCACCTTCGACCAGCCGCGCCTGGGCGATCCCGAGGCCCCGGTGCACCAGCACATCGCACCGTGGTACCTGGAAAAGACCCCCGAGTACATCGACATCCCCAACGTGGTCACCGCGGTGCTGGGCAGCTTCCGCGGCTACGACACCCTCGGCGAGGTCTTCGTGGTGTTCTCCGCCTGCATCGGCGTGCTGTTCATTTTCTCCGTCAAGCCCACCGATGCCGCACCCCGGGCGAGTACCCAGAGCCAGGGCCTGCGCCACCACCTGATTCCCCAGGTGGTGGGGCGCCTGCTGATACCGTTTATCGTGCTGTTCGGCCTGTACGTACAGTTCCACGGCGAATACAGCCCCGGGGGCGGCTTCCAGGCCGGCGCGCTGATCGCCACCGGCGTCATTCTCTACGCCCTGCTAGAGGGCGAGGACGCGGCCCTGCGGGCCATTCCTCGGCCGGTGCTGATCACCCTGGTGGTCGGCGGCGCCAGCCTGTACGGCGCGGTGGGCCTGCTGTGCATAGTGCTGGGCGGCAACTTCCTCGACTACTCGGTGCTGTTCGACGACCCCGTCCTGGGGCAACAGGTGGGCCTGTTGGTCATCGAAGCGGGCGTGGGCATGGCGGTTTGCGGTGCGCTGCTGAGTATCTTCCACGCCTTCGCCAGCCGGCCGGTGCGCGCATGACCCTGCTCGAGCTGCTTGGCTACTTCAATTACTGGGTGTTCGCCATCGTGCTCTCGGTGGGGCTGTATACGGTCATCGCCAAGGTCAACTTGGTGAAGAAGCTGATCGGACTGTCCCTGTTCCAGTCCGCCGTCTTCCTCATGTACATCACCATGGACAAGGTCGAGGGGGGCACCGCGCCGATCTTCCAGCAGGGCGTGGAGAACCCGGTGTTCTCCAACCCCCTGCCCCAGGTGCTGATCCTCACCGCGATCGTGGTCGGTGTATCGACCCTGGCCCTGGGCCTGGCCATCGTGGTGCGCATCCGCGAATGCTACGGCACCATCGAGGAACACGAGATCCTGGACGCGGATTGAACTGATGGACCTGACTCCCCACCTGCCGGCGCTTCAAGTCGTCGCCCCACTGCTGGCGGCCCCCCTCGTCGTGCTGCTGAAGCCGCGGGGACTGGCCTGGGCCGGCGCCTCGGCGGTGGCGGGACTGGCGTTCTGCATCGCCCTGGCCATGGCCAGGGCGGTCTCCGCGGGCGCGGTGCTGCGCTACGACATGGGCGGCTGGAGCGCGCCCTACGGCATCGAGCTGGCGGTGGGGCCGTTCAGCGCACTGTTGCTGCTGATCATCACCGGCGCCGGCCTGGTGGCCATCATCGCCGCCCGCACCAGCGTCAACCGGCAGATCGACGCGGCGCGCCAGCCGCTGTTCTACTCCGCCTGGCTGCTGGCCCTGGCGGGACTGGCGGGCATCGCGGTCGCCGCGGACGCCTTCAATATTTTCGTGTTCATGGAGATATCCTCCCTGGCCAGCTACGTGCTCATCGCCGGCGGGCCGGACCGCCGGGCGCTTCCGGCGGTGTTCAAGTACCTCATCATGGGCACCCTGGGCGCGACGTTCTACCTCATCGGCGTGGGCATGATCTACATGATGACCGGCACGCTGAACCTGGCCGATATGGAGGCGCGCATTGGCGAGGTCGCCCACACCAACCCGGTGCTGGTGGCCGCCGGCTTCATCACCATCGGGCTGGCGCTGAAGGCGGCGGTATTCCCCCTGCACGTGTGGCTGCCCAACGCCTACACCCATGCGCCGCACATGGTGACGGTATTTCTCGCCGCCTGCGGCACCAAGGTGGCGGTCTACGTCCTCATCCGCTTCGACTTCTTCGTCTTCCAGGCGAACCTGCCCGGCCATGAGTTGCAGTCGACGTTTTTCCTCCTGCCGCTGGCGGTGCTGGGTATCCTGGTCGCCTCCGCCGTCGCCATGTTCGAGGGGCACCTGAAACGGCGGCTGGCGACGTCCTCGGTAGCGCAGATCGGCTACATTATCCTCGGCGCGAGTTTCGCCACCGAGGCCGGCCTGCTGGCCTCGGGCACGCATTTGTTCAACCACGCGCTGGCCAAGGGCGGCCTGTTTCTCGCCGTGGCCTGCCTGGCCTGTCACTACCGCGACCTGCGCATCGACCAGCTCGCCGGGGCGGCGCGCTCCATGCCCTTCACGTCGGCGGCCTTCGTTGTCTGCGGCCTGAGCCTGATCGGCGTACCCGGCACCGCCGGCTTTATCAGCAAGTGGCTGCTGATCAGCGCGGCGCTGGAGCAGGGTGATTTCGCCTGGGTGCTGGTGGCCATCGTACTGGTCAGTTCGCTGATGGCGGTGGTCTATATCTGGCGCGTGGTGGAAACCTTGTACTTCAGGCCCGCCGTGGCGCAACCCTCGTCCCCGGGCGAGGCGCCGCTGTCGCTGTTGCTGGTGACCTGGCTGGTGGCACTGGCCAATATCGGCTTCGGCCTGGCGCCGCAGTTCCCGCTGACGCTGTCGTCGGCGGCGGCGCAACTGCTGCTGGGGCACACGCTGTGAGCGCCGAAACCGCCGTGCTGGTCGCCCTGGGCCTGCCGCTGCTCGTGGCGCTGGGCATCGTGCTGGCCGGGCGCGTCGCCGACAACCTGCGCGAGGCGGTTACCCTGGGCGGCGCCCTGTGCCTGGCCTGGGTGGTGTGGGGCCTGCTGCCGGACCTGTTCGCGGGCGCACGACCGCAGGTGACGCTGAGCGAGGTGCTGCCCGGACTGCCCATCGCCTTCCGCGTGGAGCCGCTGGGCATGTTGTTCGCCGCGCTGGCCTCGGGGCTGTGGATCGTCAACTCCCTGTACTCCATCGGCTACATGCGCGGCAACAACGAACGCAAACAGACCCGCTTCTACGCCTGCTTCGCGCTGGCCCTGGCCGCCACCATGGGCATCGCCTTCGCCGCCAACCTGTTCACCCTGTTCCTGTTCTACGAGATGCTCACCCTGTCGACCTACCCGCTGGTGTCGCACAAGGGCGACGAGGCCACCGTGCGCTCGGCGCGCGTCTACCTCGGCGTATTGCTGGGCACCTCCATCGGCCTGTTCCTGCCCGCCATCATCTGGACCTACCACGTGGCCGGCAGCGGCGATTTCACCGCCGGCGGCATTCTCGCCGGCAACATCGCGGGAGCGGATGTGGGCCTGCTGCTGGCGCTGTTCGTGTTCGGCGTGGGCAAGGCCGCGGTGATGCCCGTGCACCGCTGGCTGCCGGCGGCGATGGTCGCACCCACGCCGGTCAGCGCGCTGCTGCACGCGGTGGCGGTGGTCAAGGCCGGCGTCTTCTCCATCACCAAGATCATCGTCTACATTTTCGGCGTCGATTTCCTCTTCGCCGAGCCCAGTTCCGGCTGGCTGGTCTTCGCCACCGCCTTCACCATCATCACCGCCAGCCTGGTCGCCCTGCGCCAGCAGAACATCAAGCGCCTGCTGGCCTACTCCACCGTGTCGCAGCTCTCCTACGTGGTAATGGCCGCGGCGGTGCTCAAGCCCCTGGCGGAAGTCGGCGCGGCGATCCACATGGTGGCGCACGCCTTCGGCAAGATCACCCTGTTCTTCGCCGCCGGGGCGATCTACACGGCGGCGAAGAAAACCGAGTTGCACCAGTTGCGCGGCATCGGCCGGCGCATGCCCTGGACCATGGGCGCATTCACCATTGGCGCGCTGAGTATGATCGGCGTGCCGCCCACCGGCGGCTTCGTCTCCAAGTGGTACATCCTGGCCGGGGCCTTCCAGGCCGACAACCTGCTAGCGATCTTCACTGTCATCGCCAGCACCGCGCTCAACGCGGCCTACTTCCTGCCGATTATCTTCATGGCCTGGTTCGCGCGCGAGGAGGCCGGCGGCGTAGAGCACGGTGAGGCGCCGCCGCTGGTGGTGCTGGCCCTGCTCATCACGGCCCTGCTCACACTCGGCTTTTTCTTCTTCAACGGGCCGGTCATCGAGCTGGAGACACAACTGGTAGAGGGGATGACGCCATGACCGACGCCAGGCAGGGACACTTCCTCACCCGCCCCGCGACCATACGCCGCCTGTGGTGGATCTTCTCCGCCGTGCTCGCGGCAACCGTGCTCGGCCAGCTGGTGATCTACGTCAAGGGCTATTTCACGGTCGACGGCTGGTTCGGCTTCGGCGCCGTGTTCGGCTTCCTCAGCTGCCTGCTGATGGTGCTGTTCGCCAAGGCGCTGGGTGTGCTGCTCAAGCGACCGCGCGACTACTATCAGCAGCAGGAGCGCAACGACGATGCCTGAGTGGATGTCCCCGGCGCTGATCATGCTCGCCGCCGCGCTGGCCATCGGCCCGGCGCGCGGCCACCTGCGCACGGCGCTGGTGCTGGGCGCGCCACTGCTGACCCTGTGGGCGGTGTGGCAGGTGCCCGACGGGGTGCAGGACACGCTGCGCTTCATGTCCTACCAGATCGAACCGGTGGAGGGCAGCCCGCTGCGGCGCCTGTTCGCCACGATCTTCGCCCTGATGGCCTTCGTCGGCGGGCTGTTCGCCTTCCGCCTGGCCCGCTGGCACGAACTGGCCGCCGCCTACGCCTACGCCGCCGGCGCCATCGGCGTGAGTTTCGCCGGCGACCTCATCACCCTGTTCCTGTACTGGGAGCTGATGGCGCTGTTTTCCACCGTGGTGGTCTGGTGCGGCGGCACCGCGGCCTCGCGCGCCGCCGGCATCCGCTACGCCATCCTGCACCTGCTCGGTGGCGTCATGCTCAAGGTGGGGATCGAGGGCATCGTGGTGAGCACCGGCTCGATCCAGATCACCCCCATGCTGGCCCAGGACTTCAACAGCGCCATGGTGTTGTGCGGCATTCTCATCAACGCCGCGGCGCCGCCGCTGTCGGCCTGGCTGGCGGACGCCTACCCCGAGTCCAGCCCCACCGGTTCGGTGTTCCTGTCCGCCTTTACCACCAAGACCGCGGTGCTGGCCCTGATACTGCTGTTCCCGGGCGAACCGCTGCTGGTCGGGGTGGGCCTGTTCATGGTGATGTACGGCATCATCTACGCGCTGCTGGAGAACGACATCCGGCGCATCCTCGCCTACTCCATCGTCAACCAGGTCGGCTTCATGGTCTGCGCCGTGGGTATCGGCACCCAGTTGGCGCTCAACGGGGCGGCCGCCCACGCCTTCGCCCATATCATCTACAAGGCGCTGCTGTTCATGAGCGCCGGGGTGGTGATCTACCGCACCGGCAGGAACAAGTGCACGGAGCTGGGCGGGCTGTTCCAGACCATGCCGCTGACCACGGTATGCTGCATCGTCGGCGCCCTGTCCATCTCCAGCTTTCCCCTTACCTCGGGCTTTACCACCAAGAGCCTGATCTCCCAGGCGGCGGCCTACGAGGGCATGGCCACGGTCTACCTGCTGCTGACCGCGGCCTCGGCCGGGGTGTTCCTGCACGCCGGCATCAAGTTTCCGTGGTTCGTGTTCTTCCAGCGCGATTCCGGCCTGCGCCCCAAGGACGCGCCGTGGAACATGGCGCTGGCCATGCTCATCTTCGCCGCGCTGTGCATCCTGCTGGGCGTGTACCCGCAGTGGCTCTACGCCCTGCTGCCCTACCCCATGGAGTACCAGGCCTACTCCGCCGGCAAGGTGCTGTTCTACCTGCAGCTGCTGCTGTTTTCCGGCCTGGCGTTCTTCCTGCTGCTGCCGCTGATGAAGCGCACCGACACCCTGAGCCTGGATGTGGACTGGCTGTGGCGCCGCGCCCTGCCCGCGGCGCTGGGCTGGCTGGGGCGCCGGGCGGACGCGCTGCAGGGCCCTGCCGGCCGCCTGCTGCAGTGGCTCAGGGGCGTGTTCACGCACCTGGCGGTGCACTACCTGGGCCAGCCGCACACCGCCGACAGCGAGGAGCGCGGGCTGTTCGCCCGCTCCTGGCCGATCGGCACCACCGCGCTGTGGATCGCCATCCTGCTGTCGGCCTATGTGCTGGTGTATTACCTCTGAGGGACGGGGCATCGCCGCCGCCCGCTTTAGCTGCTAGAATCGCCGTTCTTTTTGCCCGGCGCGACAGCGACCGGCCAAGCGACCTCAACCCCTGACAACCACCACGACACCGGCAATGGAAGAGCAGTACAACCCGCAGGCACTGGAACAGGCCGCACAGGCGCACTGGCGCGACAACAACAGCTTCGCGGTACAGCGCGACGACGCGCGCGAGAAGTTCTACTGCCTGGCGATGTTTCCCTATCCCAGCGGCAAGCTGCACATGGGCCATGTGCGCAACTACACCATCGCCGATGTCATCGCGCGCTACCAGCGCATGCAGGGCAGGAACGTATTGCAGCCGATGGGCTGGGACGCCTTCGGCCTGCCGGCGGAAAACGCCGCGATCGCCAACAACGTGCCCCCCGCGCAATGGACCGCACAGAACATCCAGTACATGCGCGAACAGTTGCAACAACTGGGCTTCGCCTACGACTGGAGCCGCGAAATCGCCACCTGCGATCCCGACTACTATCGCTGGGAACAATGGTTTTTCACCCGCCTGTTCGAGCGGGGGCTGGCCTACAAGAAAAAGGCCGAGGTGAACTGGTGCGAGCACGACCAGACCGTGCTGGCCAACGAGCAGGTCATCGACGGCTGCTGCTGGCGCTGCGACAACCCGGTGGAGCGGCGCGAGATCGACCAGTGGTTTTTCAAGATCACCGACTACGCCGAGCAACTGCTGGATGACCTGGACAGCCTGGAACAGTGGCCGGAACAGGTGCGTACCATGCAGCGCAACTGGATCGGCCGCTCGGAAGGGGTCAACCTCAGTTTCGAGCTGAACGGCGAACCGCTGCAGGTGTACACCACCCGGCCCGACACGCTGATGGGCGCCACCTACCTGGCGCTGGCGCCACAGCACCCGGTTGCCCTGGCCGCGGCGCGGGACAACGCCGAACTCGCCGCCTTCATCGACGCGCAGTCGAAGCTGGAGGTCAAGGAAGAGGCCATGGCCACCATGGAGAAGCTGGGTATGGACACGGGCCTCACCGCCACCCACCCGCTCAGCGGCGAGCAGGTGCCGGTGTGGGTGGCCAACTTCGTACTCATGAGCTATGGCTCCGGGGCTGTCATGTCCGTGCCCGCCCACGACGAGCGCGACTTCGCCTTCGCGCGCAAGTACGACCTGCCCATCGTGCAGGTCATCGCCAGGCGCGGCGAGGGCCACGACTACGACCCCACCACCTGGCAGGACTGGTACGCCGACAAACAGGACGTGGTGACGACCAATTCCGGCGAGTTCGACGGACTGGATTTCCAGGGCGCCTTCGACGCCATCGCCGACCGCCTCGAGTCCCTGGGCAAGGGCAGCCGCGCGGTCAACTACCGCCTGCGCGACTGGGGCGTGTCGCGCCAGCGCTACTGGGGCGCCCCCATTCCCATCATCAACTGCGATGACTGCGGCGCGGTGCCCGTGCCGGAGCAGGACCTGCCGGTGGTGCTGCCCACCGAGGTGGAGTTCGAGGGCGTCGGCTCGCCGCTCAAGCAAATGCCTTCGTTCTACGAGACTACCTGCCCACGCTGCGGCGGTGCGGCCACGCGCGAGACGGACACCTTCGACACGTTCATGGAGTCGTCCTGGTACTACGCGCGCTACGCCTGCGCGCACAACGACAGCGCCATGCTCGACGACGAGGCGAATTACTGGGCGCCGGTGGACCAGTACGTCGGCGGTATCGAGCACGCCATCCTGCACCTGCTGTACGCGCGTTTCTATCACAAGCTGCTGCGCGACGAGGGCCTGCTGAACTCCGACGAGCCGTTCACCCGCCTGCTCACCCAGGGCATGGTGCTCAAGGACGGCGCCAAGATGTCCAAGTCCAAGGGCAACACGGTCGACCCCCAGGCGCTGATCGACCGCTACGGCGCCGATACCGTGCGCCTGTTCAGCATGTTTGCCGCGCCCCCGGAGCAGTCCCTGGAATGGTCCGACTCCGGCGTGGAAGGCGCCAACCGCTTTCTCCGGCGCCTGTGGAAACTGGCCGCCGCACATATCGCTGGCGGCAACGCCCCCGCCCTGGATCGCGCCGCCCTGGACCGGGCGCAGCGGGACGTGCGGCGCAAGATTCACGAGACCATCGCCAAGGTCGGCGACGACTACGGCCGCCGCCAGACGTTCAATACCGCCATCGCCGCGGTCATGGAGCTGTGCAACGAGCTGGGCAAGCTGGACGACTCGGCACAGGGCCGGGCGGTGCTCGACGAGGGGCTGCGCGCCGTGGTGCTGATGCTCGGCCCCATCGTGCCCCACACCTGTCACGCCCTGTGGCCCGCCCTGGGCGGCGCCGGCGATGTGCTCGACGCGCCCTGGCCGGCGGTGGACGAGAGCGCCCTGGCGCGGGACAGCATCGAGATGGTGGTGCAGGTCAACGGCAAGGTGCGCGCCAGGATGGACGTGGCCAGCGACGCGGACAAGGACAGCGTGCAGCAGCTCGCGCTGGAGCAGGACAACGTACAGCGCTTTCTCGAGGACGTCACCGTGCGCAAGGTGATTGTGGTCCCGGGGAAATTGGTTAACATTGTGGCCAACTAGGCTGCGCGGAATCCCCATGCCCCACTACGTCCTCCGTCTCGTCCTCCTGCTCTGTGTCGCCGCCCTGGCCGGCTGCGGCTTCAGCCTGCGCGGTACCGGCGACAGCGCCACCCTGCTGCCCGAGGACTGGAAGAGCATGGCGCTGGTCACCGGCAACCCGAACAGCGAGTTCAGCCGCGAACTGGTCAGCCGCTTCGCCAGCAACGGCGTGGTCTGGGTCGACCAGGGCGAGGCCAACTACACCCTGTGGCTGGGGCCGGAACGCTTCCGCCAGCGCAACCTGTCGCTGAACTCGGAGGCGCGCGCCGCGGAATTCGAGCTGACCATGAGCGCCGAGTTCGTCGTGCGCGACCGGGAGCGCGCCGAGGTGATGTCCTCGACCACCGCCTCGGTAGTCAAGCAAATGGAAAACGACCCGCGCAACGTGGTCGGCAAGGCGGAGGAGATCCGCCTGCTGCAGCAGGAGATGCGCGCCGAACTGGCACGGCAGATCATGCGCCGGGTCGGTTTCTACGCCGCCACCCACAGCGGCGCGACACCCGACCCGACCTGAGCGCCGCGCGTGGAAATGCGCCCGGAACAACTGGCCGGCCAGCTCGAAAAGCAACTCCTGCCCGTCTACCTGGTCAGCGGCGAAGAGACCCTGCTGGTGCAGGAGTGCTGCGACCTGGTGCGCGCGCGGGCGCGTCAGGAGGGCTGCGAGGAGCGCCGCCTTCTCGAAGCCTCCGGCAGGGACTTCGACTGGAGTGAACTGCCCGGCTGCGCCGACGAGATGTCCCTGTTCGCGCAGCGCAAGCTCATCGAGCTGCGCATTCCCGGCGGCAAGCCCGGCGCCGAGGGCAGCAAGGCCCTGCTGCAGTACCTGGAGCGCGCCTCCGGCGAGGACGTGCTGCTGGTGGTCGCCGGCAAGATCGACAAGGCTTCCCGCAACAGCAAGTGGTTCAAGGCCCTGGACAGCGCCGGCGCCAGCGTGCTGGTATGGCCGGTGAGCAGCCGCGAGTTGCCGCGCTGGATGCAGCGCCGCCTCGGCGCGGCGGGCCTGGAGATCGAGCCCGAGGCGCTGCAACTGCTGTGCGACCGTGTCGAGGGCAACCTGCTCGCCGCGGTGCAGGAAATCGAGAAACTGAAACTGCTCGCCAACGACGCCCGCATCGGCGTCGACACGGTCACTGCCGCCGTATCCGACAACGCCCGCTACAATGTCTTCGGCATGGCCGACAGCGCGCTGCTGGGCGAGGCGGCCAACAGCCTGCGCATGCTGCACGGCCTGCGCGCCGAGGGTACCGAAGCGGCCATCGCGCTGTGGGCGCTGGCACGCGAGATTCGCACGCTCTACGCGGTGCAGATCGATTGCGAACAGGGGCAGAATCAGCAGCGCGCCCTGGGCGCGCACAAGGTGTGGAAGAGCCGTATGCCGTGCATGCAGGCGGCCCTGTCGCGCCACGACAGCGCCTCCCTGGCAGGGCTGATCGAACAGGCGGGCGGGGTCGACGGCAGCATCAAGGGCTACGCCGACGGCAACCCCTGGGACCGCCTGGAGCGCCTGGTCACCTCCCTCTGCCGCGCCTGACCCCCGTCACCCCGTCACCCCCGTCACCCCCCTCACCCCCCTCACCCCCCTC
>MDSW01091016.1_pt1 | contig 22914 bp, 21 predicted proteins | sample 811171 | NCBI WGS metagenome assembly MDSW01 (sample SAMN05326641, study PRJNA326480) | marine metagenome | isolation source: seawater | place: Atlantic Ocean: North West | collected 2012 | reverse complement strand
CCTTCTTGTGGGTTCTAATTCATCAATTATTTCCATTGCTCTGATTTTAGGAGCTCCAGACACTGTTCCAGCAGGAAATCCAGACAATAAAGTATCAAATTTACTGTATTTGTTATTAAAGTCACCTTGTACGTTAGATACAATATGCATAACATGAGAATATCTCTCAATTTTAAACTTTTCTGTAACTTTAACTGAATTTACTTTTGAAACTTTGCCAGCATCATTTCTGCCTAAGTCCAAAAGCATCAAATGTTCAGCAATTTCTTTTTTATCTTTTAAAAGATCTTTCTCAAAATAGACATCCTCTTTTAGATTTTTACCCCTTGGTCTGGTTCCTGCAATCGGACGTACAGTAATTTTCCCATTTCTTAATCTAACTAAAATTTCAGGACTAGCCCCAATTATTTGAAAATCATCAAAATTAAAAAAATACATAAATGGAGAAGGATTAGTTATTCTTAACTTTTTATAAATTTCTAAAGGACTTTTTACCAACTTTGTCTCAAATCTTTGACTTAAAACAACTTGAAAAATATCACCAATTTTAATGTATTTTTTTGCCTTATTAACATTAGTTAAGAATTTTTTTTTTGAAATATTGGATTTAATTATATGTCTTTGATTGGTTATTTTTATAGAATTATTATTTTGATAATTTGCAAGAAAAATTAAATTTTCAATTTCTCTTTTAATAAAATCATATTTATTTGAATAGTCTTTAATTTTTTCATCTGAAAAAATATTAACAATGAAATAAATTTTTTTAAGTACATTGTCATATATTATCAACTTGGTTGGTCTAATAATTCTTGCATCAGGAATATTTAAATCATCTCTGCAAGTATTTGGGATTTTTTCCAAGTATCTTATAATATCATAAGAAAAATACCCAGATATTATTGAGCTAATTGGTGGAAGTTCTTTAGGGATCTTGAATTTAAATTCCTGTATTATTTTTTCAATAATATCTTTTGGCTTTCCCTTTAATTTTTTCTTTTTATTTCTTATATAACTGAAACTGCTATTATTATTAAATTCCCATATTTTATCAGGATCCTTGCCAAAAATTGTATATCTACCTTTTACCAAACCTTTTTCAACAGATTCAAAAATGAAACTATTTTTTTCAACTAAAAAATTATTAATTAAATTTATAATTTCCCTTTCCCCATTTGTTTTTAAAGAGTTAAATACTATTTGGTTATTTTTTTTTTTATGAAGAGTTTTAAATTCTTTTAGAGATACATTTAACATTAATTAAAGTTATTCTTTACCCTTTCTAATGTTTTGTGATTTATTTCTATTTTATATTTTTTATTAACAACATTATCATAAGAGATGTATAAGTTATTTTTAACCTTGTGATCTGCAAATTGTGAAAATATATTACTTTGTCCAGCTCCTTTTGTAAGTTTTTTTGATTTTATATTTTTAATATATGCCAGATAAATGTTTTTTTTTGAATCATTTATTAATGAAAAACTATTATTTGGTTTAGTATAGATATGTTTAATAGAATCAGTTGAAAAAATTGTTTTTTCATTAAAAGAATTTAATGAAATTGTTTCAATTTTATTGTTATCATTTGCTAATTTATAAAAATCATTTGTACCAAATTTTTTATCTTTGATTTTATTAAGTAATTCCTTATTGTAATTGAACATATTCATCTGCTGTAATTGATTTTTTACTAAATCATAAAAATCATTACTTTTTGGAACTATTTTTATTTTATTTTTTATTTCATATAATAAAAAATATTCATTTTTGTCTATTAATTGAATCTTGTCTTGATCTTTTTTTTCATATATTTCTTTAAAAAATTCTTCTTCATAGTTATCTCCTATAAAGTTTTTAATCTCAGTTAACTTTAAATCATATTTAGATGATACAGCATCTATATTCATGCCATTAAAAATATCATTTTCTAATAAGTCAATTTTTTTAAAAAATTCATCATCAAAATTATTTGATTGCACAAGGTTATTCGGATTAATTTTTATATAAGTAAAATCTATAGAGTCTCTTTTAAGATTTTCTTCGTTATTTTTAATATACTCGTTAATTTCAATGTCTGTAAAACTATCTTTATTTTTATAGAAACTATTAAGTTTGATATATTCTAAATCAATACCTTTATATTGATCATTGTAAATTTTATTAGTTTTAAAAAAGGGAGATTGAACGCCACCTGCTATGTATTCGTATAATTGCTTCTGTAGTTCATTATTTTTTAATTCAGCTTCAAATTGTGCTGCAGATAGATTTCTTTCAAGTAAAAATTTTTCATACTTTAATCTAGAAAATTTACCTTCTTCATTTAAAAAGATATTATTTTTTTTAATTATATTTGCTAGTGCTTCTTCAGATATAGATAAATTCAATCTTTTAATTTCTAATTCAATAACTTTTTTTTGTATTAATTTAGTTAACTGTTCTTCTAAAATATTGTCTTTTAATTTTTCTCTAATCATTTCATTTGTAAGCTCTGAGTTATTTAAATGAAAAATAAAATCCTTGGTTGATACGTTGTGATTATTAATTTTAGCTATACTATTTGTATTACCACCACTAAAAACACTTCCCATCCCCCAAAATACAAATGGAACAATAATTATAGCAACTAATACAGTTGCTAATTTACCCTTCGAAAATGATCTTAGTTTACCTAACATATAAAATCGTTTATTAATTGATCTATAAAAAACAAACCTATAAATTAATTTAACAATAATGACAAATAATAAAATTTATTTTATAGCAAATTGGAAAATGTATGGAACTTTACATTCTGTACAATCATTAAAAAACGTAATTAAATTAAAAAATAAGCAAATTTATAATAAAGCTAAAATAATATACTGTCCTCCATATACTCTTCTTGAGTTATTTTCAAAATCAATAAAGAAAACTAAATTAGAACTTGGTGCTCAAAATTGTCATTTCCATTCTGAATATGGAGCTTTCACTGGTTCGGTAAATTCAAAAATGATTAAAAATGTTGGTTGTAAATATGTTATTTTGGGACATTCTGAAAATAGAATATCTGGAGATAGTGATAAAATAATTAATTTAAAAGTAAAATCTTCTATAAAAGAAAATTTGAAAATAATTTTTTGTATTGGAGAAACTCTTAAAGAAAAAAAAAAAAATAAAACCAATCTTATTTTAAAAAAACAATTAATTAACGGTCTCAGAAATATAAAAAATAAAAAAAATATTATATTTGCTTATGAACCTGTTTGGTCTATAGGCACAGGTATTATTCCAAAATCTAATGATTTAGAAAATCAAATACTTCAAATCAAACATTTCCTAAAGCGCAAGTTTAGAATAAAACACCCAACAGTACTGTATGGTGGTTCAGTAAGCCCAAAAAATATATCAGCTTTAAATCAAATTTCCTCAATAAATGGATTTTTAATTGGTGGCGCCTCTCAGAATTCTAAGAAATTTATTGATATCATAAAAAAAACTATTAATTAGTTCTCATGGAAAACATATTATTAGGAATAAATATAATTCTTGCAATTATTTTAGTGCTCTTGGTTCTATTACAAAAATCTGAGGGTGGCGCTCTAGGAATAGGTGTTTCTCAGGACAACTTTATGTTTTCTAGATCTGCTGGTAATTTTTTTACAAAAGCTACCGCATTTGTTGCAACATTATTCATAATATGCAGTTTAGCACTAACAATTTTATCTAGAGAGGGATTAACACCAACTACATCTGTGATTGATAAAATTGAAGAAAATGCAGATGAAGCACCAAAAATACCTGAAAATAATAATTAATCCTTTTAATTTTGTAATTTAAAAGCTATAAGATACTTCCATGGCGCGATATATATTCGTCACTGGCGGCGTGGTTTCATCATTAGGTAAAGGATTGTCATCTGCTTCTTTAGCATACTTATTAAAATCCAGAGGATTTAAAGTAAGAATTAGAAAAATGGATCCTTATTTAAATGTCGATCCTGGAACCATGAGTCCATTTCAGCATGGAGAGGTATTTGTTACAGATGATGGAGCTGAAACAGATTTAGATTTAGGTCATTACGAAAGATTTACTGAAATTTCATGTAAACAGTCAGACAACATTACAACTGGAAAAATTTATAGTGATATAATTAAAAAAGAGCGTAAAGGAAAATATTTAGGAAAGACTGTTCAAGTTATACCTCATGTGACTGATAGAATAAAAGAATTTATCAAAGGAGATATTAAAGGTGAAGATTTTGTTATTTGTGAAATAGGCGGCACAGTTGGAGATATAGAGAGTCTCCCATTTGTTGAAGCAATTAGACAATTTTCAAACGATATTGGAAAAAGCAAAACATTATTTATACATTTAACTTTAGTTCCATATTTAAAGTCTTCTGATGAAATTAAAACAAAACCTACTCAACATTCTGTTAAAGAATTAAGATCCTTAGGAATTCAACCAGATATAGTCATTTGTAGATCACAACAATCTATTCCATACGATCAAAGAAAAAAAATATCATTATTCTGTAATGTATCGATTGATAATGTAATTGAAACTGTTGATGTTAGGACTATTTATGAAGCACCAATTAGTTTCCATAACGAAAAACTAGATAGACAGGTACTGAAGTATTTTAAACTAAATACTAAAAAAAATGCCAATTTAAAGCCTTGGAAAAAAATTACAAACACAGTCCTTAGAAATAAAAATCAAGTAGACATTGCTATAGTAGGTAAATATGTAAATTTAAAAGATGCATATAAATCTTTAGACGAAGCCTTGATTCATGGTGGAATTAATAACAATGTTAAGGTGAATTTAATTAGAATAGAATCTGATAAATTGAAAACTAATCAAATAAGCAAACTGTTAAAAAATGTATCTGGAATATTAATACCAGGTGGATTTGGAAAAAGAGGAACAGAAGGAAAAATCTCAGTAATAAATTTTGCTCGTAAAAAGAAAATTCCATTCCTTGGAATATGTTTTGGGATGCAAATGGCAGTGATTGAATTTGCTAGAAATGTTTTAAAAATTAAAAAAGCAGGGTCTACAGAGTTTAATAAAAAATGCTTTCCAGTTATTGGTTTAATGAATGAATGGAACAAAGATGGTAAAACTATTAAAGGTACTGAGAAAGAGCTCGGTGGGACAATGAGATTAGGTCTATACGAGGCAAAATTAAAACATAATTCATTGATAAAAAATATTTATAAATCAAGTTTTATTAAAGAAAGACACAGACATAGATACGAAGTGAACAATAATTTAAAAGATAAATTTGAAGAAAAAGGTATGATTTTTTCAGGCATGTCTCCTGATAACCTATTACCTGAAATAATTGAAATAAAAAATCATCCGTGGTTTGTAGGTGTACAATTCCATCCAGAATTTAAATCTAGACCTTTAAACCCACATCCTTTATTCTCATCTTTTATCAAAGCTGCAAAAAATAAATAATGGTAAGTAAAATAGTCAATTGTAATGGTATTAAAATTTCTAATAATGAAAAAATTGTAATTATTGCTGGACCTTGTCAATTGGAAACAGAACAACATGCAATGGATATGGCAGGAAAGATTAAAGAAATTACATCAAAATTTAACGTGGGATGTATATACAAAACATCTTTTGATAAAGCTAATAGAACTAGCCTAAAAGGTAAAAGAGGGGCGGGTTTAGATTCATCATTACCAGTATTTGATAAAATAAAAAAAGAATTAAATGTTCCCGTCTTAACCGATATTCATAATGAAAAACAATGTTCATTAGTTTCAAATCATGTTGATGTATTGCAAATACCAGCATTCTTATGTAGACAAACCGACTTACTTGTAGCTGCGGCCAAGACTAATAAAATTATCAATGTAAAGAAAGGTCAATTTTTAGCCCCATGGGATATGGTTAATGTTACAAAAAAAATTTCTGACTCTGGAAATGAAAATATATTAGTAACTGAAAGAGGTGCAAGTTTTGGATACAATACTTTGGTTTCAGATATGAGAGCAATACCTATTATGGCTAAAAATAATTACCCAGTAGTTTTTGATGCTACTCATTCAGTTCAACAACCAGGAGGCCTTGGAGAGAAAAGTGGAGGTCAAAGAGAATTTGTTGAGTATCTTGCACGAGCTGCAGCAGCAGTAGGAGTTGCAGCAATATTTATAGAAACTCACCAAGACCCTGATAATGCCCCTTCTGATGGTCCAAATATGGTTCCACTAGATCAACTTGAAAATTTAATTAGACAAATTGTAGAAATAGACAATCTTATTAAAAAAAAGTAATTACCAAATATGAGTAAAATAACAAAAGTTATTGCAAGGCAAGTTTTTGATAGTAGAGGAAATCCAACTATCGAAGCAGAGGTTTATTCTAAAAATATTAGCTCACGAGCAATTTGTCCTTCTGGCGCATCAACTGGATCATTTGAAGCTTATGAAAAAAGAGACTCATCTAATAAAAAATATTTAGGTAAAAGTGTTTTAAAATGTGTAGAAATTATAAATACAAAAATAGCAAAAAAAATAAAAAATCAAAATATTCATAATCAAGAAAAAATAGATCATATTTTAATAAAACTAGATGGGACAAAACAAAAATCAAAATTAGGTGCAAATTCAATTTTAGCTGTTTCAATGGCTGTTAAAAAATTATCAGCTAAAGTAAAGAAAATCCCTTTATATAAAAATTTTTTAATAAAAAAAGATTTTAAACTTCCTTATCCACTTATGAATATAATTAACGGAGGAGCCCATGCAAATAATGGATTAAGAATTCAAGAATTTATGATTAGACCTGATAGTGCAAAATCATTTTCAGAAGCAATAAGAATGTGCTTTTTAGTAATTAATAATTTAAAAAAAATGATTAAAAAACAAGGTCATTCCACTTCTGTAGGTGATGAAGGAGGCTTTGCACCAATGATTAATGATAATGAAAAAGCTTTAAAACTAATTGTAAACGCCATTAACACAGCTGGCTACAAAAATGGTAAAGATATATCAATTTGCTTAGATGTTGCTGCAAATGAGTTGTTTAAAAATAATAAATACTCAGTTCATTCAAATAAATACGTAAATTCAAATTCGACGATTAAAAAATATATGTATCTTATAAAAAAATACAAAATTTCATCTATAGAAGATCCATTTGCTGAAAATGATTGGAAATCTTGGAATAATTTGATGAAAAATAATTTGTCCAAAGTTCAAATTGTTGGAGATGACTTATACGTAACTAATCTTGAAAGACTTAAAATTGGTTTTTTAAATAAATCCTCAAATGCGATTCTCATTAAGTTAAATCAAATAGGTACTGTAACAGAAACATTAGAGGTAATTAAATTTTCACATTTAATTGGTTTTAAAACAATTATATCTCATCGGTCGGGAGAAAGTGAGGATACCTTTATTGCCGATCTAGCTGTTGGTACTAATTCTGATCAAATTAAGACTGGTTCATTAGCAAGATCTGAGAGAGTTGCAAAATATAATCAATTATTGAGAATTGAAGAAAATCTTGGAAGTAAAGCTAAAATGAATAAAATGTAATAATGATAGATAAATTAAAAAAAAATTATTTTCTATTAATTTCTACTTTTTTATTACTTTATTTTTTCTTCAATCTTTTTGATGGAGAAAGAGGTCTTATCTCATTTTTTGACAAAAAAAGTCAGTTACAGGATCTTGAACAACAAGAAGTTAGATTAACTAAGAAAATTGAAGATTTAGAATTTAGAAACTCACTTTTAACTGAAAATTTAGATCTAGATTACGTTGAAACTCTAATAAGAGAAAAGTTTTTATTTGGAAAAGAAGGTGAGACTATTTATATAATTAAAAATAATGACAATTAGACATCCAGAAAAAGTCAATAAACCTATAAATCCAATTAAAAAAAAAACCTAATTGGATAAAATCGAAACTAACAAATAGTAAAGAGTTCTTTTTTACAAAAACAATAATTAATCAAAATAAATTAGTTACAGTATGTGAGGAAGCTAATTGCCCTAATATAGCTGAGTGTTGGAGTAAAAAACATGCCACTTTTATGATTATGGGTGATACTTGTACAAGAGCATGTGCCTTTTGTGATGTTAAAACTGGTAAACCTGAAAGATTAGATCCATTTGAACCATTTAAAATTTCTAAAGCTGTAAAAAAATTAAATTTGAAACATGTTGTAATAACATCAGTTGACAGAGATGATTTGAAAGATGGTGGTTCAAATCATTTTCATGATGTTATTGTTTCAATAAGAAAAAATAATCCAAATACTTCAATTGAAGTTTTAACTCCTGATTTTTTAAGAAAAGGCGATGCCTATAAAAAAGTTTTAGAAGCAGAACCGGATGTTTTTAACCATAACATAGAGACAGTTCCTAGTCTTTATAGAAAAGTTAGACCTGGTGCAAAATATTTTGAGTCATTGGCACTTTTAAAAAATGCAAAAAAAATTAATAAGAATGTATTTACTAAATCAGGAATTATGGTCGGGTTAGGTGAAAATAAAGATGAAATAATTCAAGTAATGGATGACCTTAGGACTGCTGAAGTAGATTTTTTAACAATAGGACAATATTTGCAGCCATCTGCTAAGCACCATCCACTTGATAGATATTATAGCCCAGATGAATTTTATGATCTAAAAAGAATTGCAAAATCAAAAGGTTTTCTTTTAATATCTTCTTCACCTCTTACCAGATCTTCTTATCACGCTGATGAAGATTTTGCTGTAATTCAAAAAAAAAGAATAGCCCAATCTAATGCCCAAAGCATCAGTTAAAAGATTAATTGAATGTAATAAAGATCAGTTAATCGATTTAGTTCTTGATATAGATAAATATCCCAGATTTGTTCCATTTTGTCTAAACTCTAAAGTTTACGAACGAAATAAAAAAGGAGATTTAATTTTTATAGTTGCTGACCTTACAATTGGTAAAGGGCCCTTTACCGATACATATAAAAGTGATGTTAAGTATAATATTAAAAAAAATGAAATTTATGTAACTAACCTGGATGGACCACTAAAATATTTAGAAAATAATTGGAAATTTAAAGAAAATAATAACACTACAGAGGTTACATTTGAGGTTGATTTTGAATTAAAAAATGAATTTTTAAATATTATTATGACAAAATCTTTTAAATATGGCTTAGATAAAATTGCTGATGCTTTTCAAAAAAGGGCTGAAGAATTATATCACCTTTGATTTAAAGGTGTAACTTTTCTATGTCTTGGGCCTGTATATTTTGACAATGGTCTAATTAGTTTATTTGCCGCATGTTGCTCCATTATATGTGCAGACCATCCAGTAATTCTAGATATTACAAATATAGGTGTAAAAAAATCTGTATCAAAACCCATCAAATGATAAGTTGGACCAGTAGGATAATCAACATTAGGGTATATATTTTTTCTTTTAATCATTACTTCTTTAACAATGTCATAAATTTTTGCAAATTTTTTATCATTATTAATTTTAGAAACATTTTTAAAAAATTTTTCCATAGTTGGTACCCTCGAGTCACCTTTTTTATATACTCTATGACCAAATCCCATTACAACGTCCTTGTTATCTAGGGCTTTATTGATCCATTTGAATGCTTTTTCAGGTTTTTTTATTTTATTCATCATGTGCATTACTTCTTCATTGGCACCACCGTGAAGAGGACCCTTTAAACTTGCTATTGCCCCAGTAATAGCTCCATGAATATCAGATAAACTACTTGTTATAGTTCTTGCAGTAAATGTAGAAACATTAAAGCTGTGTTCAGCATAAAGCATTAAAGATACGTCAAAAGCTCTAACTATTTCTTTACTAGGAACTTTTCCAAAACACATATGAAAAAAATTTTCTGAAAAAGATAATTTTTTTTTAGGAGATATTATTTTTTTTCCTTTTCTTGATCTTAAAAATGCAGCTAAAGCAATTGGTGTTTTTGAAAAAATCCGAATAGCTTTACGCATATTTGCTTTCGGAGAATTATCTTTAGTTTCTTTATCTTCTAATGCCATTAGACTAACTGCTGTTCTTACCACGTCCATAGGATGGGCTTTTTTTGGCATTTTTCTAATATCACTTAAAATTTCTTTTGAAAGTTTTCTATCTGATCTTTCTTCTTTAATAAAATTTTTTAATTGTTTTTTATTTGGAAGCTCCCCATTTAGAACTAGGTATGCAACTTCCTCAAAAATACATTTCTCGCATAAATCCTGAACAGCATATCCTCTATACGTTAAGGAATTAATTTCAGGCATTACTTGAGAAACATTTGTTTCATCAACAACAACACCTAATAGTCCTTTCTTTATTTCATCACTCATTATTCATGTCCGTCTGTATTGAAATTATAAATTTTTTCATCTAATTCATTGTACTTTTCGTACTCAACTAAATCGTAAAGTCTTTTCCTAGTTTGCATTTTATCAACAATATTGTTTTGGTGTCCATCTGCAAAAATAGCACGCAATCCATCTTCCACACTTTTTAAAGCTAATCTTTGAGTAGTTACTGGATAAATAACTATGTTATATCCAAGATTTTCTAACTCTTTATAGTTTAAGAGTTTAGATTTTCCAAATTCAGTCATATTAGCCAATAAAAAACAATCTAATGATTTCCTTACTTGATCAAATTCTTTTTCATCTTTAAGAGCCTCTGGAAATACAATTTCTGCTCCAGCTTGTATATAAGCTTTACATCGATCAATCATTTTATCAATACCTTCAACATTTTTTGCATCTGATCTTGCTATTATTTTAAAATTACTATCTTTTCTCGATTTGACGCAAAGCTTGATTTTTTGGACCATTTCTTCTTTTGAAATTAATTCTTTGTTATCAAGATGACCACATCTCTTTCTTTCTATTTGATCTTCTATGTGGACACTAGTAATTCCAAATTTTTCAAATTTTTTAATTGTCTCTTCACAATTTTTAAATCCTGTATCAATATCAACTACTGTTGGTAAATTAGTAACTCTAGCTATTTGTTTTGATCTATTACTAACATCATCGAGAGTAGTTAGACCTATATCAGGATAACCCAGATCATTAGACATTACACCTCCAGAAACATAAACAGCATCATAACCAATTTCCTCAATAATTTTTGCTGTGATGGGATTGTATGCCCCAGGTACTCTTAATATTTTATTTGTTTTAAGTTTTTTAACAAAATCTTTTCTTTTTTCTTCAGGTTTTTTTTCTACAAAATGCATTAAAAAATTCCATTTTTTTTGTTCTTTTTTAATTGGTTTTTATTTATTTCTAAGTTAACTTTACTTAGGTGACCTTTTCTTATTTTTCTTAAATTTTGTACTTCTTTTAAAAATCTAATTCCTTCTCTTTTGGAAATGATGCCACTTGTTAAAGTGTTAAATTTATTAATATAATTCTCCCTTTTAAATGGTCTAGCTCCATACGGATGTGCATCAGCTTTATCAAGTTGTTCTGAGATTTTTTTTCCGTTATTCATTGTAACAACAACTTTAGCTCCAAATGATTTATTTTTCGGATTTGGATCATGATATTTCTTTGTCCACTTTTTATCCTCGTAAGTTTGAATTGAGTTCCAAAGTTTAATAGTGCTTTTTTTATTTGACCTAGATTTATTGTAAGATTTTATATGGTGCCACTTACCATCCTCAAGAGCAACAGCAAAAATATACATTATGGAATGGTCTAGTGTTTCTCTGCTAGCATTGGGATCCATTTTTTGAGGATCATTAGCTCCAGTTCCAATTACGTAATGTGTATGATGACTTGTGTGAATATCAATTTTTTTTATTTTATTTAAATCCTTAATTTTATTTTTTAATTTTTTTGCTATATCTATTAATGCCTGTGCTTGATATTCAGCAGAATATTCTTTTGTGTAAGTTTCTAAAATTGCTTTTTTTTCTTCTTTTTTTTTAGGTAGTGGTATTTTGTATAATGCTTTTTTTCCATCTAATATTCTAGCAACAACACTATCCTCTCCCTCATATATTGGGCTAGGCGCTCCTTCACCTCTCATAGCTCGATCAATAGCTTCTATTGCTAACTTTCCTGCATGTGCAGGCGCAAAAGCTTTCCAACTTGAAATTTCACCTTTTCTTGATTGCCTTGTGGAAATAGTTGTATGCAAAGATTGCTGAATGGCCTGATATATAGTTTCAGTATTTAATTTTAGCATTGAACCAATTCCAGCAGCAACACTAGGTCCTAAATGTGCAATATGATCTATTTTATGTTTATGAAGACAAATACCTTTTACCAAGTTTACTTGAATTTCATAAGCAGTGATAATTCCCCTAAGAAGATCAATTCCACTTCTCTTTTTTTGCTGTGCTACTGCTAATAATGGAGGAATATTATCACCAGGGTGACTATAATCAGCAGCTAAAAAAGTATCATGAAAATCTAATTCTCTAACAGCTGTACCATTCGTCCAAGCAGCCCATTCACAATCAAATTTTTTTTTTCTATTTACTCCAAATATATTAGCTCCATTTTTTCTTGGATGTTTTAAAGCCATATCTCTCGAGGCAATTACTGGTTTTCTATTTAATGAAGCTATGGCAACTGAAGCATTATCAATAATTCTGTTTATTGCCATTTCAATTGATAATTTATTAAGTTTTACATTATCACTTGCAACTTCAGCAATTTTCCAAGCAAGTTGTTTTTTTTTATTTAACTTAATCTTAGATGGATAAACTCTTACTTTATGTAAAATCAAAATCTCTCCTTAATTAATAATCAATAGTAATAATAAATTATTTTTGTATTACAATCAAAATGGCAGTGATCAAAAGTAAAAATGCAAGAAAATACTCTATTAAAGCTTTTATTCTTTTATTCTTAACAAAATTTCTTATAGCAGAACCGAAAGCAGCCCAAGGGGATATAGATATCGGACATATAATAAGAGCAACTATTGCAATGAAAAAAATTGAAATAATTAAATTACCCTCTTTTGGCAAAAAACCTGAAGCAGCCATAGTCGAAATAGTCCAAGCTTTTGGATTTACAATTTGAAATAATGCAGCTTCATAAAACTTTAAGGGTTTTGAGCCATCTTCTTTGATTTTATTGAAAGATCCGATTATTTTATAACCTAAATATAATAAATATATTGCACATAAAATTTTTAATATATTTTGAATTTGTGGGAAAATCTGAAAAATTTTCCCTAAACCAAAGCATACAAGAATTAATTGAATAATATGTCCAATTGTTATTCCAGACATATGTGGAATAGTTTTTAAAAAACCAAATTTTAATCCAGAAGCTAAAACCATTGCATTATTCGGTCCTGGGGTAACATACATTACAAAATAAAAACTAATTAAAGCAAATAAAATATTTAGGTCAATCATTGATATAATTAGTAATTATACTTTCAATACCTATAAAATCTTTTATTAAATGATTGTGATATATTTCATCCACACTTTTTTGGGTATAACCATCCTCTAAAAGAATAAACGGAACTCCAGCTGACTTAGCAGCATTCGCATCTGTTTCACTATCACCTATCATTATACTTTTATTAATTTCTCCATTTATAATTTCAATTATGCTTGTAATATGTCTTGGATCAGGCTTACAATAGTCAAAAGTATTACTACCAGCTACGTACTCAAAATATTCATATATTTTAATTTTTTTTAATAAGTCAACTGCTAAATGTTCAGGTTTATTTGTGCACACAGCCAAAGATATTTTTTTTATTTTACACCAATCTAGAAAATCTTTTACACCTAAAACTAGTTGACTCTCTATTAAAATATTTTCACCATAATAATTAATAAATTCCTTTACCATCTTATCAGTGATAGCTTTATCTTTAATTTTACTAAATTCTTTTTTTGCTTGCCCCCATACAGATCTTCCTATTAAAGATTTTGCACCTTGACCTATCATTTTTCTAATGTCGTCTGTAGACTTAGTTTCGTATCCAAATTTTCTCATTACAAAATTATGAGCGTTCATTAAATCTGGAGCAGTATCTACCAATGTTCCATCAAGATCGAAAAGAATTGTTAGTTTTTGACTCATTTTTAAAAGTATTAATAAGAAATAATTTGTGAATTAAAGATCTTATTCACATAACTATAAGTAATTTAATAAATGAAACAAATAAATTTACAAGTTAATTTAAGAAAAAAATTTATTAAACAAGGTGTTAAAATGATAGCACCCGATACTGTATATTTTTCAAAAGATACCAAACTTGGCAAAAACGTCATGATTGAGCCTTATGTCGTGTTTGGAAAAAAAGTAAAAATTCAAAATAATGTTAAAATCTTATCTTTTACACATTTAGAAAACGTTAGAGTTGAAAGCAATGTAAGCATAGGACCTTTTGCGAGAGTTAGACCAGGAACAGTTTTAAAAAAAGGATCAAAAGTTGGAAATTTTGTTGAAATTAAGAAAAGTGTTATTGGCAATAGATCTAAAGTAAATCACTTGTCATATATCGGGGATAGCCACTTAGGAAACGACGTAAATATAGGAGCTGGGACAATAACATGTAATTATGATGGTATTAAAAAAAATAAAACAAAAATTAAAGATAAAGTATTTGTTGGTTCAAACACATCAATTATTGCGCCAGTTACTATAAATAAAAAAAGTATAATAGGTGCTGGTTCAGTGATAACAAAAAACATATCTAAAAATTCTTTAGCATTATCTAGAGCGCCTCAATTAGAGATTAAAAACTACAGAAAGAAAAAATAATGTGTGGAATTGTAGGAATAACAAGTAATAAGCAAGTTATATCTCCCATAATCAATTCGTTAAGAAAACTTGAATACAGAGGCTACGACTCTGCAGGAATAGCCACTCTAAACCAAGGCTTTATAAATGAAGTTAAGTGTGAAGGAAGAGTTAATGCTTTAGAAAAAAATTTATTAAAATCTAAGTTGGAGGGCACAGTAGGTATTGGACATGTTAGATGGGCTACACACGGTGCGCCTAGTACAATTAACGCTCATCCTCACTCTTCTGAAAAAGTATCTGTAGTTCACAACGGAATTATAGAAAATTCTACAATATTAAAAAAATTTTTAATAAAAAAAGGTCATAAATTTAAATCTCAAACTGACACAGAGGTAATTGTTCATTTAATTACTGAGTATTTAAAAAAAAATGATTTAAAAAAAACGATAATTAAAGTTTTAAAAAAACTTCATGGAAGTTTTGCGCTAGGTATTATATTTAAAGATTATCCAGATATGATTGTTGGTGCAAGAAGAGGGTCACCTTTAGCTGTTGGATATGGGCCAAATGAAAATTATTTAGGATCAGACTCTTATGCCCTAAAGACAATGACAAATAAAATTTCTTATTTAAATGATGGTGAATTTTGTATTTTAAAAAATAATAGTGTTGAATTTTTTAATGATATAGGAAACAAAATTAATAAAAAAATCTTAGAATTATCAGAAAATAACGAAAATTATGACAAAGGAGATTTTAAACATTTTATGGCTAAGGAAATCGAAGAGCAACCAGTTACTATAAAAAATTGTGTTAAAGAATATGTAGATAAAATTAATAATGATATCAATATTTTTAATTTTCCTTGGAAAGTAAATGAAATTTCATCAATAGTATTAATAGGATGTGGTACGGCTTTTCATTCATGTTTAATGGCCAAATACTGGTTTGAAAATTTTACTACTCTAGATGTTTCTGTGGATATAGCCTCTGAATTTAGATATCGAAAAAATAAGTTTAAAAAAGATGCATTATATGTGTTCGTTTCACAATCTGGTGAAACTGCTGATACATATGCATCTTTAGACTTATGCAATAAAAATAAAATGAAAACTTGCAGTATAGTTAATGTTGTAGAAAGCTCTATAGCAAGAGATTCTAAATTTGTCCTACCAATTCATTGTGGGCCAGAAATTGGTGTAGCTTCCACAAAGGCCTTTTTGGGACAAATGTTAGTTTTATATATTTTGTCTTTAAAAATTTCTTTTATGCGAAAAGATATTGATAAGGAAACATATGTTAATAAGATTAAATCACTATTTACACTTTCAGATTTAATTAAAAAAACTTTAGAAACTGATAGTAAAACTCAATTAGTTTGTAATTCATTTGTTGATATTAAAGGGTCTATGTTTTTAGGCAGAGGCTACTCTTACCCAATAGCGCTTGAGGGTGCTTTGAAATTAAAAGAATTATCTTACGTTCACGCTGAAGGATATCCAGCTGGTGAAATGAAACATGGACCATTAGCTCTTATAGAAGAGGGAATGCCTGTTGTAGTAATAGCTCCCAGAGATGAGTACTACACAAAAACAATTTCAAATATGCAAGAGGTTATTGCAAGAGGAGCAAAAGTTTTATTAATTACGAATAAAAGTAAGGATGAAATTTATTCAGAAAATATTTGGGAGTATATAGAAGTAGAAAATACCACAGATGATCTACTACCATTTTTGATTACAATACCGCTGCAAAAGTTAGCTTATTATTCTGCTCTTAAAAAGGGTTACGATATAGATAAACCACGTAATTTAGCGAAATCAGTCACAGTTGAATAATTTTTAAACCCTGCTAAAACACTCTAAGGTTGAATTATGAAAAAATGGAAAACAAATAGTTGGAGAAATTACCCAGTTAAGCACATTCCAAAATATGAGGATGAAAAACATCTTAACATGGTCCTTAATAAAATAAAAAGTTTTCCGCCATTAGTATTTGCTGGTGAGACCAGACATTTAAAACAGCAGTTGGCTGAAGTTGTCGATGGAAAAGCTTTTTTATTACAAGGAGGAGATTGCGCTGAAAGTTTTGCAGAGTTTAATCCTGATAATATAAGAGATTACTTTAAACTAATGTTGCAAATGTCATTAGTCTTAACTTATTCAGCATCACTACCAGTTGTTAAACTTGGGAGAATTGCTGGACAATTCTCTAAACCGAGAAGTGCTCCTACAGAGAAACAAGGTGATAAAGAACTTCCAAGTTACTTAGGAGATAATATTAATGGTATCGATTTTACTGAAAAAGCAAGAAAACCGGATCCAAAAAGATTATTTAAAGCTTACTCTCAATCTGCGTCTACACTAAATTTAATAAGAGCATTTTGTCATGGAGGATTTGCAGATTTAAAAAAAGTTCACCTTTGGAATTTAGGCTACATTAAAAAAAGTCCTTTAAGTAAAAAATTTAAGGAATTAGAGGATAAAATTGCTGATGCTTTAGCATTTATGGATGCTTGTGGAATAAATTCAGATTTTAATAGAAGATTGAAAACTGTAAACATGTGGACATCACATGAAGCTTTATTATTACCATTTGAAGAAAGTATGACAAGGGTAGATTCCACAACAGGCGAATATCACGATACGTCTGCACACTTTGTTTGGATAGGTGACAGAACAAGACAAATAGATGGTGGACATGTAGAATTTTGCAGAGGTATAGAAAATCCAATTGGAATTAAATGTGGCCCAACATCAAAACCTGAAGAGATTGTTAAAATTTGTAATGTTATAAATCCAAAAAATGAAAAAGGAAAAATAACCTTAATTTCAAGATTTGGACATGACAATGTTGGGAAATTTTTACCAAAACTAATTAGATCCATCAAAAAAGAAGGATTAAATGTTATTTGGTCTTGTGACCCAATGCATGGAAATACAATTAAATCTACTACTGGCTTTAAAACTAGACCTTTTAACAATGTCTTAAAAGAAGTTAAGAGTGTTTTTGCAGTTCATCAAAGTGAGGGTTCTTATGCCGGAGGCTTACATATTGAGATGACAGGACAAAATGTTACAGAATGCACTGGTGGTACTCAAAAAATATCAGATAAAGACTTATCAAGCAGATATAGAACTCATTGTGATCCAAGACTAAATGCCAACCAGGCTCTAGAATTAGCCTTCTTAATTTCTGACGAAATTAAGAAGAATTCTATATATGCAAGAAGCGGCATTAGAGCGGCATCTTAAACGTTTATAAAATAAATCCTTTAACGTATATTTGAATTATGGAAGTTAGTAAAAAAGTTGAATTTATCAAAGATTGGATATTGAATTATGTTAATTCGATGCCCTCAAAAGCTGAATCCTTAGTTATTGGTATATCGGGAGGTATAGACTCATCAGTTACAAGTACTTTGTGTGCCATGACTGGATTAAAAACTATTGCCTTAACTATGCCAATTAAACAAAAGAAAGATCAGAATGATCTAAGTTTATTACATAAAAAATGGCTAACGGACAATTTTAAAAATGTAGAAACTCATTTATTAGAACTCGATAACGTGTTTAAAAATTTTGAAAATACATTGTCAAATTTTAAAAATGAACATGGAATGGCAAATTCAAGAGCAAGACTTAGAATGACAACACTTTATCAAGTTGCAGCAGCAAACAAAGGTATTGTAGTCGGAACAGGTAATAAAGTTGAGGATTTTGGTGTAGGGTTTTATACAAAGTATGGCGATGGAGGAGTTGACATATCACCAATTGCTGATTGTTCTAAAACAGAGGTATGGGAAATTGGCAAGGAATTAAAAATATCGAATGAAATTATAAATGCAAAACCTACAGATGGACTATGGGACGATGGTCGAACTGATGAAGGCCAACTAGGATTAAAATACGAAGAATTAGAAGATGCAATGAATAATCCAGACTCACCAAATTACGAAAAATACATAAAAATAAGAAAATTAAATCTTCATAAAATGGAATCCATTCCAGTTTGCAAGATTCCTAAGTAATCTAAAAGATTCACAAACACTAAATTAAAGTATATTTCTAGAATAATGAACAAAGATATTTTTTTAACAAATAGCCTTGGCAACAAGAAAGATAAATTTATACCAATAGATCCCAAAAAAATTGGCATGTATGTTTGTGGACCAACTGTTTATGACAATCCACATATAGGTAATGCTAGACCTTTAGTTATTTTTGATATTTTGTTTAAGGTTCTAAAATGTAAATACGGAAAAAATTCAGTTACGTATGTAAGAAATATTACTGATATCGATGACAAGATAATAATTTCATCAAAAGAAAAGAAAATTTCAATAGATGATTTAACAAATGAAATTACAAATATTTTTCATAAGGATTGTGAATATTTAAATTGTGAAAATCCAACGCATGAACCTAAAGCAACTGAGAATATTGATCTTATGATCGAAATGATTAACAAACTTATTGAAAATAAATTTGCTTACGAAAAAAATAATCATATTTATTTTGAAGTAAGTAAATTTAAAGATTATGGAAAACTATCTAATAAAAAACTAGATGATTTAATTGCTGGCGCCAGAGTTGAGATTTCAAAAAATAAAAAAAATCCTGCTGATTTTGTATTATGGAAACCGTCTGAAGAAAATGAACCTTCTTGGGAGTCTCCATGGGGCAAAGGAAGACCAGGATGGCATTTAGAATGCTCTGTAATGTCTAAAAAATTCTTAGGTGATAAATTTGATATTCATGGAGGTGGTAGAGATTTAATATTTCCACATCATGAAAATGAAATTGCGCAATCACGATGTGCAAATGAAAATGAAGTTTTTGCAAATTACTGGGTTCACAATGGATTTATAACAATCTCGAGTGAAAAAATGTCAAAGTCACAAGGCAACATTCTAAAGATCGATAGTTTAAGAAATAAGGTAAATGGACAAGTGTTAAGATTAGCTTTAGTTAGCACTCATTATAAACAACCTTTAGATTGGAACGACAAACTCTTATCAGAATGTGAAAAAACAATTAATAAATGGTATGAAAGTTACACAGATATCGAAAAACAATCTCTAATTCCAGATGAATATCTTGCTCCTTTGTATGATGATTTAAACACCCCTGGATATATTGCAAATCTTCATAAGTTGTTTGAAAAATCTCAAAAGGGTAATTTAAAAGACAAGGAAATATTTGTATCTGCTTGCAATTTTATAGGTCTTTTAAGTGAAAATAAAAATGATTGGCATAATTTTAAACAAAGTTTATCAAAAATTACTGAAGATGAAATTAAACAAAAAATAAATGAGAGAAACTTGGCTAGAAAAAATAAGGATTATAAAGAAGCAGATAAAATCAGAAATGAGCTATTAGACAAAGGAGTTTTAATTGAAGATAAAGATGATACAACGATTTGGAAATTTAAATGAGTAAAGAAAGAATACATATTTTTGATACGACTCTTAGAGATGGCGCTCAAACGCAAGGTGTTGATTTTTCAATAGATGATAAACTGAAAATCGCAAATGCATTAGATGAGTTAGGAGTTGATTATATAGAAGGTGGATGGCCAGGAGCTAATCCTACAGACACTGAATTTTTTCAAAAGAAGTTAAAATTAAAAAACTCAGTGTTAACTGCTTTTGGTATGACTAAAAGATCAGGAAGAAGCGCAGATAATGATCCCGGGCTTTCTTCAATCCTCAACAGTAATACAGCGGCGGTATGTTTAGTTGGTAAGTCATGGGATTTTCATGTTGATGTAGCATTAGAAATATCTAATGAAGAAAACTTAGATAATATTGCTGAAAGTGCAAAATTATTTGTTAAAGAAAAAAGAGAGTTCATGTTTGATGCAGAACATTTTTTTGATGGCTTCAAAAATAATAAAGAATATGCACTTTCTTGCATCAAATCAGCATATGACAACGGTGCACGATGGATTGTGCTTTGTGATACAAATGGAGGTACTTTACCAAATGAAGTATCAGAAATTGTAGGTGAAGTAAGTAAAGTCATTCCAGGAAAAAATTTAGGTATTCATGCACATAATGATACTGGAAATGCAGTTGCAAATTCTTTAGCAGCAATACATTCAGGGGCAAGACAGATCCAGGGAACAATAAATGGATTAGGGGAGCGATGCGGTAATGCTAACTTAATGTCTGTAATTCCCACATTATTTTTAAAGGAAAATTTTTCCAACAAGTATGAAATTAAAATTAAAAAAGAAAGTATTAGCAAGTTAACTCAATGCTCAAGACTTCTTGATGAAATATTGAATAGAAAACCAAATCAACATTTACCTTATGTTGGAGCGGCAGCATTTTCTCACAAAGGTGGCTTACATGTGTCAGCAGTTCAAAAGGATCCTAAAACGTATGAGCATATAAATCCCGAATCTGTTGGAAATGTTAGAAATATTGTTGTTTCAGATCAATCTGGTAAATCAAATATTGTTTCTAGACTAAATTCTATAGGAATTAAATTTGAAGAAAACGATCCAAAAATTAAAAAATTATTAGAAGAAGTTAAGGACAGAGAATTTATAGGTTATAGCTATGATGGAGCAGATGCTTCATTTGAATTGTTAGCTAGAAGAATTATGGGGGAAATTCCAAGATATATTTTAATCAAAGAGTATGATGTAACTGTTAAAAAAGATGGATCTGGAAATATTGTTTCATCTGCAAAAGCGCAGCTAGAAGTTGATAAGAAATTAATTCTATGCGAAGGAGAAGGTAACGGACCTGTTCACGCGCTAGATAATGCAATAAGAAATAATGTAGACAAGTTAGCAAAATATTCAGATTATTTAAAAGACTTAAGACTAGTAGATTATAAAGTAAGAATATTAAATACAGGTACTGAAGCTGTAACAAGAGTTTCAATCGAAAGCACAGATTCGAAAGGAAAAAATTGGTTTACGATTGGTGTTTCCGAAAACATAATTGAAGCATCATTTAAAGCATTGGTGGATAGTTTGGATTACAAATTATTTAAAGATAAAGCCCCTGCTAGCATTTAATGTCTTTTTCTAATATTTCTTTTATATTACACAAACCACAACTATCTGAGAACATAGGCGCTTGCGCAAGAGCATTAAAAAATTTTAATTTCAATAAATTGATTTTAATTAACCCTAAGCCAATTTTTCCAAATGATAAAATAATTGCAACCTCAGTTGGAGCAAAAGATGTGATTAAAAAAAGTAAGGTTTATGATGATATAGAGCCGGCAGTAAAGAATATAGATTATTTAATTGCTACAACTTCTAGGTTTAGAAATAAAAATTTAAAACATATTCAATTAAATGATTTAAAAAAAATAGATTTTAATAAGAGAGTGGCATTTATATTTGGTTCTGAGGCTTCAGGATTATCAAATAATGAAATTAGTTATGCAAATTATTCTTTACAAATTCCAACAAACTCTAAATTTAAATCTTTAAATTTGTCTCACAGCTTAATTATTGTTGCTCAAATAATTTTTAACTTAATAAATACAAGCTTTAAAACATATACAAAATCTAAAAAAATAAAATCTGCAACAAAAAAACAAGTTCAAGCAATGGCTAATTTATGTATTAAAAACTTAGAAGATCAAAATTTTTTTAAACAAACTGAAAAAAAACCAATAATGATTGAAAATTTAAGAAGTATTTTTTATAAAATGGACCTCTCGGAAAAAGAAACACGCATTTTATCAAGTGTATTTGCAAGTTTGGCTAAAAAAGGTTGATTGACAAAAATATGTGTGAGTTTATAAACCCATTTATTAAATGACAAAAAGATTAAACTCTAAACACAAAGTCGATAGAAGGCTACGTGTAAACCTATGGGGAAGACCCAAAAGTCCATTTAATACTAGAGCGTACCCTCCCGGCCAACATGGTCAATCAAAATCTTCTAAACCTTCTGATTACGGAATTCAGTTACAAGCTAAACAAAAGTTAAAATCATATTATGGAAACATGAATGAAAGACAATTTAGAAATGTTTATAAAAAAGCTATTATGAAAAAAGGTGATAGTGCAGAAAATTTGATTGGTTTGCTTGAGAGAAGATTAGATGCTGTAATTTATAGATCAAAACTTTCAAATACTATTTTTTCATCTAGACAATTGATTAACCATGGCCACGTTAGAGTTAATGGTAAAAAAGTAAATATTTCAAGTTATCAAGTTAGAGAAGAAGACTCT
>MDSW01140660.1_pt1 | contig 22917 bp, 20 predicted proteins | sample 811171 | NCBI WGS metagenome assembly MDSW01 (sample SAMN05326641, study PRJNA326480) | marine metagenome | isolation source: seawater | place: Atlantic Ocean: North West | collected 2012 | reverse complement strand
TTACTGATTTATTAAAAGTATTACTGAAACAAAAGTGTGAGGAAAATCATGTGGCACAAAAGTTAGTTGCTAATGTGAATGACTTGGAAAGAATTGCAGCTGATAATGATGCAGATGTACTTGCACTTAAAGGTTGGCGTCGAAACCTATTTGGAGATGATGCCTTACGTTTAAAAAAAGGTGAAATTGCATTGTCTATTTCTGAAAAAAAAGTACGTATAGCAAAAGTAAAAAATTTTGAATAACATGGCTATTTCTTAATTAAAGCAATAAACCAAGCTTAGTAACCAAAATTAAATAAATACTAATTTAAAATAATTTTAGCCGAAAAAAAATATTATGTAACATAAAGACAAAATGTTTTTTTTAGTTTCTTAGCAAACTTTGATAATCGTGTGCGTACTTCATCACTTAAAAGTCCAACTTTCGAAGAAATAATATGTAATTCAACTTTCTCAGAACCGATACATAATTTACTACCATCTAGTAGTTTAGACTTACCCCCTGATAATTTTTCGGCAATTCCTATTGCACTGCCCAATATATATGACCATTCAATATCATCTTCATTAAGGAGTTTTATTACAGCTCTTAATGAGTGGTCATTTATATTACCGCCATAGCGAAGATATACAGCCAGAGCTAACATAGCTTTTTCTTTGTGAGTTATAGCAACCAAAGGTAATCTTAGTATTCTAAAATAAGCTTGCTCAGCTCTATAGTCAGGGTGCTCAGACCAACCAATATCGGCTAGTAGACATACAGCTGTAAGCAAACGACACATACCTTTTTTATCATTTGGAAAAAGCTCCGCAACCCAATTTGACAAATAAATTACTTCGGGTGGAAACCTACTTTCATTAACTCCTATGTCTTTACAAACTAACAACAAAGGATCGCCTAATTTTTCCTTATCGGAAAGGCGATCATATAAAAAGCCCTCCCTAATGCCTAAGGCAGAGAAAATAACCTCTTTTGGCTTAATTCTATCAATTAATTTTTGTAGAATTAGGGCAGAAGCTGGCATAGATGCGATACGTTGATTGGGTATTGCGTCACTATTACGCAAACTAACTTCACTCATACCTGATACAATTTTACAAAACTCTGAAGCCATATCACCTGTAATTGTATAGTTGTGTACAACTCGCAGTGGATATCCTGTTTGAACCATATGCAGTCTTGCAATTGCCCTCCATGCACCTCCAAACGCATAAAAACGCTGGTTTTCTGTTATATAACTGCATGAAGAAAGAATATTTTCTATATAATTTGATAATTTCTCTGGTTTTAAACCTACAGTTGTAATCAGGCGCAAATGTCCCAAAGGTAAGCTTTGACCAAATTCATAAGCTCCACCTCTGATACTCGTGAGTTCTAAACTGCCACCGCCTAAATCACCGCTAATACCATCAGCTCCAGGAATACCGCATAATACACCACAAGCCCCAAGTCTTGCCTCTTCAATACCACTTAATTGAGTAATTGAATTACCAAAGATCTTTTTCACATTCGATAGAAATTCTTTGCCATCAGAAGCCTCGCGTGTTGCCGCAGTAGCTAAGATATATAACTCGTCAACTCCCATCGCTCTTATTAGGATTTCAAAGCGAGGTAAGCTTTTTAAAGCTTTCTCAACCCCTTTAGGATTTAAGTAGCCAGTTTCACTGACATTGTAACCAATTTTACAAATTACACGCTCATTAAAAACAGGAACTAATGCTCGAGATGCACTTTTATAAATTACCAATCGGATTGAATTAGAACCAATGTCAAGTACACCTTTTAGGTCTTCTTTACGTAATTTAATGCCTAAGGTTATGGTATCACCTACTGCAGAAAATTATTGATTTTTACTAGATTGAGGAGATGGAATTACATCAACATCTTTTAGCGCGCTGCCTCTTCCAGAAAGGCTGGGGTTTGTCATGAAGTAATCATGCGCACTAAACGATTTAGTCCCTCGATTATTAATAATTCTTGAGTAATTTCCATCATTTTGCATAGTCCAAGTTTGTTTAGTGTCCATAATATTAGCGACCATAATCTGATCAAGAATTTGTTGTTTTACAGTCACATTTTCTATTGGCACCAAAACCTCAACTCTCCTATCAAGGTTGCGAGGCATCCAATCAGCAGAAGTAATATAAACTTTTGCTACTGCTGATGGAAGTTCCTGGCCAGCCCCGCACACCAAAATGCGAGCATGCTCTAAAAATCTGCCAACTATACTCTTAACCTCAATATTATCACTTAACCCTGGTATACCAGGTCTAAGACAACATATCGCTCGAACAATAAGTTTAATCTTAACTCCTGCCTGCGAGGCTTCATAGAGAGCATCTATAATTTGGCCATCAACTAAGTTATTTAATTTTGCCCATATATGGGCAGGCCGACCTGCATGGGCATGGTCTATTTCTTCACTAATTAAATCTAAAAGCGTTTTACGAAGATTAATTGGTGAGACGCATATTTTTTCAAGAGCTTCTGGTTGCGCAAAACCAGTCATATAATTAAATATTTTACCAGCATCTTGGCAAAGATCAAAATCATCAGTGAAATAGCTTAAATCAGTATATATTCGTGCATTAATTGGGTGATAATTACCAGTACCAAAATGAGCGTAAGTTTTAAGACTATTACCTTCGCGCCTAACAACCATACTTATCTTGGCGTGGGTTTTTAAATCAATAAAACCGTAAACTACTTGTACACCAGCGCGTTCAAGCTCTCTTGACCAACGAATATTAGCCTCTTCATCAAATCGGGCCTTTAATTCAACCATAGCAGTCACAGATTTACCTGATTCCGCAGCCTCGATAAGTGCCCGAACAATAGGTGAATTTTCAGACGTTCTATACAATGTCTGCTTTATAGCCACGACCTGAGGATCTCGCGCAGCTTGCCTTAAAAACTGAACTACAACATCAAATGATTCGAAAGGATGATGTACAATAATATCCTTAGACTGTATTGCAGCAAAACAGTCACCAGAAAAATCTCGAATTCGTTCAGGAAAACGTATATCAAATGATTTAAACATTAAGTCTGGTCTTGAATCACTTATTAGTTCGTTGATTCGATCGAGACCAAGAATTCCTTGTTGAACAATTGTATCTTCTTTATTAACTCCAATATTATTTGCAACAAAGGTCCGTAATTCTTCTTGCATAGAAGATTCAATTTCTAGCCTTATAACGTTACCTCTTCGCCTGTGCTTCAAGGCTGTCTCAAAAACTCTTACCAAGTCCTCTGCTTCTTCAAGGATTTCAATGTCGCTATCTCGAATTATCCTGAATGCCCCAACTTCCTTAATACTAAAACCTGGGAAAAGCTTAGCAATATTAGATATTATAATTTTTTCTAAAATTATAAACCTTCCATTATCACCTGGTAAATTTACAAACCTTTTTATCTGACCTGGTAACGGCAATAGACCATTCAAAGTACGGTTATCTGAAGAACGTAATAGCTCAAGCGCTAGTGTTAATCCAAAATTAGGTATAAACGGAAACGGATGGACCGGATCAACAGCTAGTGGAGTTAAAACTGGAAATATATCCTCCATAAAATAATTGTCCAACCAATCAATTTCTTGTTTTTCAAGTTCTTCAACCTCCAGTATCGATAATCCATTCTCACGCAACTCATTAGTTAGATTAACCCAAATTTCCTGCTGATAATTTGTAAGCCTGCTAACTCTATCATGTATTGCAATAAGTTGTTGTCTGGGCGTCATTGCATCTTTAGTTGGCGATTTAACTCCAGCTGCTACTTGGCCTTTTAATCCAGCTACTCGCACCATATAAAATTCATCTAAGTTAGATGCTGAGATCGATAAAAATTTAACTCGCTCAAAAATAGGATGAGTCTTATTATCGGCCTCTTCCAAAACCCGTTCGTTAAAACTCAACCATGAAAGTTCACGATTCAAAAATCTTTTTTCAGGATTCCCACCTAGTAATTTCAAATCAGGGTTTGGCGAATCCAAAGTGTAAGTTAAAGACAATTAACCCTCTTCTAAAACATTAATATTTTAAATAAATAAAGCTATTTTCTATTGTAAATATTATTGAATAATTGTAATAGACCGGTTTAAACCCAGTTTTATAAATTATCAATAATTATATATTCTCCATTGTATCAAACACTTCTCGCAAAAGAGGTATTGTTACACGTCTTTTTGTAGCCATAGCTGTTAAGTCGACTGTGTGAACTAACTTTTCTGCAGCGGCAAATGTTCGTACCATTCTTGTAATAGCAAACTGAATTACCTCAACTCCAACCTCCAATTGACGATCCGAAAATAGCTTCAATAAAACTGCTCCCAGAATCCTATCATCTGGAGATGCAATCATAACAGCTGGTAACGAATTTAATCTAGATCGTAAATCAGCTAATTTAATATTCCAACGTCCAGGTGGTGTGCGAGAACTTATTAAGATATACTTACCCTGTTCCACGACTAGATTATATATGTGTAGAAACAAAACTTCTCTTTCAGAGTTACCAACAACCTCCGCTAAGTCATCAATATAGATAGCTGGATGTGATATAACTAGATCAGGAGGATCATAAATATCTAAATCGTTAACGGTCAGCATTAATGCACCGATACGAGACATCCAAACATGCCCCAAATGGGACTTCCCACTAGCCTGAGGTCCCCATATTACTAATCCCGAAGCTGGCCAATCTGGCCACTTATCAATCCACGATACAGCATATGTATTACAATCAGATACGAGAAAATCATCTCTACCCAGGGCTGTGCGATGTCCTAAATTCAGTACAAGTTGATTAATTATATCATTGTTTTTCATGGTGTTATAATTCGTACCTTAGGTAATTTATTAGATCTACTTTTATTTACGAGATTGTTTGATCTTTCTAAATCATTAAAGTCTAAAGCTAAATCCTCTTGTGCTAAAATTGTAGATAAATGGGATTTATCACCATAGTGAGAAAGCTGAATAATTGCCGCTTCCCTAGAGAATGATATGAGCTTGACCTTAGATATTGAAGCAATGCCTTTTAAACGTTTTTTTATTAAAACCCAATGTTCAAGAGATATTAACGGAACTTCCAGAATCGTTCGGCTAGGTGCATTAAATTGGATGATGTTTTGAGATATCCATATTTCTTGTAGTTCCTTAGAAACATTAGCTGCTGCCGCTGCAAACAAAGAATTAACCTCGTTTAATTTTAACCCATTATAGTTTAGTAAAATGGGCTTGGAGTATGGAGTATTAACTTTATTTGCACTAATATTAATTTTAAATTCATTGTTTTTATTGGATAGTGAAGCAATAACAACTAAAATATCACTGGCTCCATATCGCCTTCCTATTGACGATAATATATTTTTATTACCCTCTAAGACCTCAGAAGCATTAACATCTAAAATATCATTTAAATCACCTACAGGAGTAATTAAAGGGACTAAACCCTTTGGAGTATTAGCCTTAGACCAGGCCTCACGCCAAGAATTAGTATCCTCCCATAAAAGTATTTTATTATCTTTAAGTAATATAGGAAGAATTAAAACTGGTTTGCTTACTGACTCAGCAAACGGAATATTTTTATCTCGTAGTAATCGACGAACTTCAGATGACTTAAAGTTAACTTTAATATTTGCTAGATAACGTACGTCTGATATTCGTTCTTGATTTACCTCTATCGCTTTTACAATATAGTCTAAATCATCCGGTGCTAGTGAAGGTAAACGTTCATAATCAATATTACGAGTTAATCTATGAAGTAGTATTTTTAATGCATTTCGTTGAGCTTTTTGAAAAGCCGAAATTTTTGCCATGGATGCAGTTTTAGAAGTTACATCTACTGCAACATTGCTTACAGAAAAAATATCACTAGCTATTAGACTAGTAGCTCCAAAATAGGATAACCATACATTTAGAACTACAGCAATAAACATTACTAAAAAGAGACGAAATCTAAATATACGAAAACATAATATTTTATAGATTATTAATAACATTTAAAGACCTATTGTTAAAACCTAGTTTTTTTTGATTCTAAGTTTGAAAACTTAATTGACAACGCATAGGTTTACGGTAGCAAATACTAAGTAACATAATTTTGTCATATACATGGCCGACGGAGAAGAAATATTTCACTTACATATAAAGATTCTGGCGTTAACATCGCAGCAGGCAATGCACTTGTTGATATTATCCGTCCGCTAGCAAACGCGACTAACCGTAAAGGCGTAGCTAGTGGGATAGGAGGCTTTGGAGGAATATTTGATCCTAAGGCAGCGGGTTTTATTGATCCCCTACTTGTATCAGCGACGGATGGGGTCGGAACAAAACTCAAATTAGCTATCGAATGTAATTTACATAAGACTATTGGAGTAGATCTCGTAGCAATGTGTGTAAATGACTTAGTAGTTCAGGGAGCTGAGCCTCTAATGTTCTTAGACTATTTTGCCACAGCCAAACTGCGTACTGATATAGCGGCAGAAGTTATATATGGAATAGCTGAGGGTTGCAAACTTGCTAGATGCGCACTTATTGGCGGTGAGACCGCTGAGATGCCTGGTCTATATAAGGATGGTGATTATGATATAGCAGGATTTGCAGTTGGTGCTGTGGAGCGGGAAAAACTTTTGCCAAATAATCAAAATCCACCAATTCCAGGTGATATAGTAATCGGCCTTCCGTCAAATGGCTTACATTCGAATGGTTTTTCATTAGTAAGACATGTTATTAAATTAATAGATGCAGACCTGAACGGACCTTCACAACACGACCCTAACATAACCCTTGTCGATACATTGTTGAAACCAACACGTATCTACGTAACTTCTTGCCTTAACGTTGTTAAAAATGGAAGAATAAAAGCCCTCGCACATATTACTGGTGGAGGATTACTAGAAAATATACCAAGAGTGCTACCCAGCACATGCGGAGTTAAAATTGATGGAAAATACTGGAATGCTCCGCCTATTTTCAAATGGTTACAAAAAAGCGGAAATATTACAGATGAAGAGATGGCTAGAACATTTAATTGTGGAATCGGTATGATAGTAATAGTTAGGGATGAAGATGCAGAGCGCACCATAAAAGAATTTATCAACCAAGGAGAGATGGCTGTAAAAATTGGAAAAGTTACTAATTCACCAAACCAAGAAATAGATTTGCATAACTTGGAATGTGCTTTAGATGCTGTTTAAATAGTTCTAATGAAAAAGCTAAAATTAGGAATTCTTATCTCAGGGCGGGGATCAAATCTACAGGCTTTAATTAATGCTTGCTCAGAAAACAACTATCCAGCTGAAATTGTTCTAGTGATTTCCAACAAACCTGACGCACAGGGTTTAAAACACGCTATAGAAGCTAATATTGAAACTCAGGTTATTGAGCATAACAACTATAGTGATAGAGAGAGTTTTGATAAGGACCTTAACGCAACCTTATATGCTTCAGGTGTAGAACTTATTTGTTTAGCTGGATTTATGCGTTTGTTAAGCGGTTGGTTTATTGAAAAATGGCCAAACAAAATAATAAATATCCATCCCTCTCTTTTGCCTGCGTTCAAAGGTACTAATTCTCACGCAGAAGTAATTAATTCTGGAGTTAAAATAAGCGGTTGTACTGTTCATTTTGTTACAAAAGACATGGACGCTGGTCCAATAATAATGCAAGCCGCCGTTCCAGTGTTACCGAACGATAATAAGGATTCTTTGGCAAAGCGAATCCTAAAATCTGAACATAAATGCTATTCACACGCCATTCGTTTGATAGCATCAAACAAAATAAAAATTAAAAATCAGCTAGTTATAGATATATCAGGCAATAAAATAGATGAAATAACCTTTAACCCTTCACTGGAATAACTATTTTCTTCGTCAAAGATTACGCTGACTGTATTATATTCTGCTTGTATATATTTATTTAGCCAACTATTTCGTCACTTGAAAAAAAGAAGCTAATTTCTTGACTGGCCGTATCTGGCCCATCACTACCATGTACTGAATTAGCTTCTATTGATTCAGCAAATTCTTTTCTTATGGTACCTTCTGCTGCTTCCGCTGGATTTGTAGCTCCCATTACTTCACGATTAAGAGCTATTGCATTATCGCCCTCTAAAACTTGTACAACTATTGGGCCTGATGTCATAAATGAAACTAAATCTTTAAAAAAGGGCCGTTCCTTATGAACTCCATAAAACTCTTCTGCGCGCTCCTTAGTCAGCTGTATTCTTCTTTGAGCTACAACCCTGAGTCCGGCTGTTTCAAGGCGGTCTATCACTTTACCAGTTATATTTCTCCGCGTAGCATCAGGCTTAATCATCGAAAGTGTTCGTTCGACTGACATGTGTGTCAACTCCATTAATATCTAATTTATTTATATTTGCGGAGCGCCTTATATCTACGATGTCTGTCAAGAGCAAGCTTAGTTATAAATTGATTTAGTGTAAAATATCTTTGTTCTTTAAAAATTACTATCTTTTTGCCATTTTCCATCATCAGTTTGTTGCCAATAAGTTAATTCATTCTCTTGTTTTTTATAGTGATCCCAGTTTTTACGCGCAGATAATAAAGCATTAGAATCACGACTATCAAATATATTACAAACTAGATCAAAGCCGTTAACACAATCCATAAACCCTCCATCTACTAAAAAAAGTATATTGGCTTCATTAATATTCTCGGCAGAATCTGTTAACCATATCGGCTGCATATCAGGCCTTCCATCTTCTTTACTACCGTGGGGTAAGAAGCCTTTATCACTATAAATCCATAAATAATTACTAAGATACTCGACACGATCTACTGAACCAGCTAGCACCATTACTCTTTTTTTATCTCGAGACACGGCTCGTTCAAGCATCAAAGGCAATACATCTTCAATAGAATTATTAGTTAGATGATAAAAACGAACTTCGGTCACTAGCTATACTCAGAATTATCTCATTCATAGTTATCACTAACAAATCGATCAAGAGCGCGCACACCAAAACCAGTTGCACCTTTCTCCATTAGACTTTTATCTTTATCAGACCAAGCAACACCAGCTATATCCAGGTGAGCCCAATCTAGACCATTCGTAAATCTCTGCAAAAATTGGGCTGCGGTAATACTCCCCCCCCAGCGCGGACCAACATTTTTCATATCTGCTCGTGGGCTATTAATCTGTTTATCATAAGCTTGATCTAACGGTAAATGCCATAATTTTTCACCAACTAAATTACCTGCATTTATTATTTGCTCTGCTAGCTCATTTTTATTGGAATAAATGCCAGCATATTCTCGGCCCAGGGCGACCATTACCGCTCCTGTTAATGTAGCTAGATCTATCATCGCCCTAGGTCTAAATCTTTTCTGAGTATACCAAAGCATATCCGCCAGAACTAGTCTTCCCTCCGCATCAGTATTTATCACTTCAATAGTTTGACCAGACATAGATTTAACAATATCCCCAGGACGTTGTGCGTTTCCATCAGGCATATTTTCAACTAATCCAACAACTCCAACCACATTAGCATTAGCTTTTCTAGCAGCCAGCGAGTACATGGTACCAATGACTGTTCCGGCGCCTCCCATATCCCATATCATATCCTCCATACCACCAGCGGGCTTAATAGATATTCCGCCCGTATCAAATGTCACTCCTTTGCCAACAAGTGCCAGTGGCTTATCTTTAGACTTTCCACCATTCCAACTCATCACCACACATTGAGACTCTCTAACGCTACCCTGACCAACACCAAGCAATGCATTCATACTTAACTTTCTCATCTGACTCTCACCCAGAACTTCTACCTTAACACCTAATTTAGAAAGTTTTCTACACTGCCTAGACATCCATTTTGGTGATTTAACATTACTAGGTTCAGATACCAGGTCTCGAGAAAAGTTAACCCCATCAGCTATCGAAGAAAATCTTCTAAATCGCCTACGAGAAGTTGTGGGATTAGCAACCATTAAAGTTAGAGACTTTAGTTCCTTACTAGGTTTTTTATTCTCTGCAGCGCCTGTTATGTACTTATTATAACTATAACTGCGCAGTAAAGCACCATATCCAACTTGACAAGCTACATCATTTGATACACCTGATTTCTCTATTGAAAAGTCAACAATAACTGTCGCTTCAGTCTTATCTAGAGATTGAATAGCCTTAGTTATAGTCGCCCCGAAAACTTGTGCCTCTAATTCGCCGAATTCACCCTGATCTCCCGTACCAATAAGCACATAAGTAGCGTTTTTTCGTGAAGAAGGTCCAATAACCGCAAGATACTCTCCGCTTTTACCGCTAAATTTTGATGTATATACTGCCCTTGATAAAGCTCCATCAACTTGTTTGTTAACCCGCTCACCGTTCTCACTTAATTTATTATTAAGACCAACAGCTAATACAATAATACCTCTCACCGGTAACTTAAGATCAGCAAATGAAATTTTCATATCTAAAACCCCTATACAGACATTAATAACGCATAATAAAATAGTTTAGAAATATATGTTCGTGTAAATCACCTAACCAATTAGTGCAAGACGAGTCATACTAGTTGTTTGTAGCTTTATGATGATCTGTTACTAATTATCAGAATCATAAAAGTTTGGGCTATCATGTATTAGTGATCAGTAAAGAGAGGGCTTAAAAACAAAGCAACTTTTGAGATGAAGGCAATTGGTAAATACGTATTTCGACAACTTGTTATCACTACACTTATAGTAACGGTGTCATTAACTGTTATTGTATCGCTTTTTGGATCGCTTCGCTTAATTGACTTTATTTTAAATAGAGGTCTGCCAATTTCCGTTCTGTTTGAACTTATTATGTACCGAGTACCCGGTTTTCTGACCACGATTTTACCAATAGCCATAGTAGCTGCCGTTCTTAGCGTATATAATCGGCTATTAAACGATAGCGAGCTAGTAATTATGCGGGCTAGTGGATTTAGCCAGTGGTCAATAGCCGCGCCAGGAATTATTTTAGCTTTATTTACTATGGCAATAAGTTTTCCACTTCACTTATATTTAACACCTTTGATGTATTCTAATTTCAAGGCCAAGCAGTACATATATCGTAACGCATTCAGTAGTATTCTTCTTCAAGAACAAAAATTTAACACTCCTAGCGATAAATTTACTGTTTATATACGTAAAAGAGAGGGACAAGGTGAACTTCGTGGTATATTTACACATGATGCACGCAATCCAGAAAAGCCAGTAACATACTTGGCCGAGCGAGGAATAGCGACACAAACAGAGCAAGGAATCCGAGTCGTTATGTTTAATGGCAGTCAACAGCTTATTGATCGTAAAAACGGACGTCTCACATTATTCTATTTTGATCAATATTCGTTGGATTTAGGTGTTTTTAACCAGGCAAAGGAAGCGCGATGGATGGAGCCTAAAGAAAGGTTTATCGACAGTCTACTAAACCCTGATAATAGTATAAATGATCAGTTTTATGCTAAACAATTAATTGCTGAAGGCCACCGGAGAATTACTGCACCTCTATATATACTTGCTTTCGTGCTTATTGGCCTATTAGCCCTGCTAGTTGGAGATTTTAACCGACGTGGACAAACAGTTAGAATACTCTTAGCTATTTCTTTTATAGCCCTTCTTCAATTATCGGCAATTAGCCTTTTTAATTTATCTCAGAATACCCTTGCACTCATACCCCTAACATACGCCCTGCCTATTTTTTCAGCATTCCTGGCTGCTTTTATTTTATTTCACGAAGGTAAATTGCAACTTAGAAATAAGGCAGATAATAATAAACCAAATACAAGTAGTTAGCAGAGCAAATTACAAATGATACTCTCACGTACTTTATTCATTTATATTGGCCGACAATTTTTATTTTGGTTTGTTGCAGTTTTCCTGGCTATGGTTGCAGTTATAATTCTAATTGATGCTGTAGAATTACTACGACGCAGTGCATCTAAGGAGAATGCTTCAACAGCTATCATAACCAGCATGACACTCCTTCGAGCTCCTTACTTAGCTCAAGAAACAATACCTTTCGCCGCAATGTTTAGCAGTATCATTACGTACTTCCATCTTAACCGTAATCATGAACTAGTAATCATACGATCAGCGGGTGTATCAGTTTGGCAATTTATGTTACCAGCAGTGCTAGTAGTGATTATGATTGGTATAGCTAAGGTAACACTACTTAATCCATTATCCTCAATTTTATTATCACAATATGAGGAATTAGAAGGCCGTCATTTCACTGGTCGTTCTTCTCTGCTGGCAGTGTCATCTTCTGGTATTTGGCTAAGGCAATCATATGGTGAAAAAGGACAGGCAGTGATACATGCCCAATCAATTCAGCCAGATGCATTAGAACTAAGAGATGTAATACTTTTCCTGTTGGAAGAAGAAGATCGTTTTAGCGGCCGAATTGACGCTAAAACAGCAAAACTAGCCGATGGAAAGTGGGAGCTAACAGAAGCATGGCTCAACGGCCCCGAGAAACCAGGAAGGTTTGTTCAAACTCATAGCTTAAAAACAGACCTAACTTCGGAAAAAATACAAGATAGTTTTGCCAGCCCCGAAACAGTCTCTTTTTGGAGTCTACCACGATTCATAAATATTCTTGAAGAAACAGGGTTTTCTGCTTTACCACATCGTCTTGAATTACATGCATTACTTGCCGAACCATTTTTACTTATAGCTATGGTTATGATTGCTGCCAGCTTTTCAATGCGTTTGAGTCGTCGCGGAGGTGCAACACTGCTTCTCATAATGGGTGTATTAACAGCATTTTTGCTTTTTATAATGACAAATGTTGTACATGCTATCGGTTTAGGAGGTGGTGTCCCGGTCATACTGGCAGCCTGGACTCCTGCTGGTGTTAGCCTTATGGCTGGAGTTGCCTTGCTACTGCATCTAGAGGATGGCTAATGTTAGGCAAAAATACATTTATTTTTATGTTTTTAATAATAAACTCATTCATTTTATTTACTTCTATCGCAAATAGTGAACAAACGCATAATAAGAATTTACCAATATTGTTAACTGCCGATGAATTAAAATTCGATGATAAATTAGGCGTCTTAACTGCTCAGGGTAACGTTGAGATTAGTCATAAAGAACGCATTTTAACAGCTAATAAAGTTTCATATAATCAAGCAAATAATTTGGTGACAGCATCTGGTAATGTAGTTTTAGTTGAGCCAACCGGCGAGGTCCTTTTTTCTGAGTATGCGGTGTTAACTGATGATCTACGTGAAGGTTTTTTACGCGGCTTTAAAATGCTATTGGAAGATGATTCTAGACTTGCTGCCGTTAGTGCACAAATAAAGGGCGGTAACAAAACAATGCTGAGCAAAGCAATTTACTCTGCTTGTCGTAGTTGCCTAGGTTTTGACATTGAGCCCATATGGAATATAAAAGCTGAGAAAGTTATTCATGATCAAATTAAAAGACAAGTAACATATCGAAATGCTAGATTAGAATTACTAGGACTTCCAATCGCATTCACGCCCTATCTTAGCCATCCAGATCCGGGGGTAAAAAGAAGATCGGGTATACTCACCCCAACTTTTGGAGGAGCAGCTTCTCTAGGCTCTGCTTTTCGTTTGCCATATTTTTGGTCAATCTCAGGCGACAAAGATCTGACTTTTGATCCAATAATATACGCAACTAACTATCCATTGGTAACTGGAGAATACCGACAATCATTTGGTAACGGTGAATTAAGGGCTAGGTTAAGTGCAATCTATGATACGACTAATAAAGGAAAAAAAAGAGCACGAGGGCACATTGATAGCACTCTAAAATTTGCAATTGATGATAAATGGCGTTGGGGCAGTGACATTAACATAGCCTCTGATGATACATATTTATCTCGTTTTGGATTTCCAGGAAAAAACACACTTAAAAATAGAGTTTTGCTTGAGAGATTTACCCAGCGTAGCTATCTATCTTCGGAAAGCGTTTATTTTCAGGGGTTAAGAGACACGGATAAACAAGAAGAAATTCCATTAGTGTTACCTAAGATTGACTATAACTACTCAAGTTTACCCGGTAAAAACAATGAGCGCATAAATCTGAATTTTAACTTCCAATCTTTAATACGTAAAGAAGGCACATCAAGCCAAAGGGGAAGCATCTCATTTGGTTGGCTCCTTCCCCATATTAGTAGTCTAGGTTTTGTTACAACACTGGGAGTAAACCTACAAACAGATGCATATAATGTAACTAATAATTTGATGCCCTCAGGAAAATTAAAAAGTGGCGCAACTGGTCGTATATTTCCTCAAGCCATAGCTGACTGGAGATATCCTCTGATAAAAAGAAATAAAGCTAGTGGAGTTTTAATCGAGCCAATGGCGTCTATAATTCTGGCACCCAATGGGAGTAATCCAGATCTAATTCCAAACGAGGATAGCCTAGCGGTAGAATTTGACGAATCAAATTTGTTTAGTGCAACCAGGTTTCCTGGAAAAGATCGCGTAGAAAGTGGTAGCCGCATTTCCTACGGACTTCGGGGAGGGTATTATAGTGATAACGGAAGCAGTAGCACGTTTATAATTGGCCAATCATATAAATTTAATGAAGTTAATACATTTGCGGAAGGTTCTGGTCTTAATGAAAAAGAATCGGATGTTGTAGGAAGATTAACTATTAAACCAAATGAACTACTAGATATTTCATATAAAGCTCGCTTAGATGTTGGAGATTTCAAGGTAAAGCGTACCGAGGTATCAGCAAGCGCTAATATTAAAAAATTAAATACTAACATTAATTATATATTTTTTGATGAGATAGATGAATTTCCCAAGCGTGAGGAAATACATGCCAGTTTCTCATACGACCTAACAAATCAATGGACTGCTCAAGTTGATACTCGTCGTGACTTAAGCTCTGAAGGTGGTATGCGTTCGTGGGGCACTTCATTAAAGTATAATTGTGATTGCCTAGATTTTTCCATAGATTATAGACGAACATACACCAAGGATCGCGATGTACCTCCAGAAGAAAGTGTTTTTTTAAGACTTGTTTTCAAAACACTAGGGGAATTTGGGGTTCCATTTTAATGTGTTGCTATAAGAACAACTAAAATACAAATTAATAAATGATGCCTGTGAGAAAACTATATATAGAATTAAAATGCAATTAGAGAAAAACTACACCAAAGTAATTCAAATTTCGTTAGTAGGGCTCAATAAAAGCCTGCTACTAATTCCAATGGCATTAATCTTTCTTATGTCAAATTTCGAACCAATCCAAGCCCAAAAAGTAAACCAAATTGCGGCAATAGTTAATGACAAAGTAATATCAACTTTTGATCTTCAAGAAAGAATACAACTAATAATTTTTTCAGCGGGTTTACCAAATAATGATAAACAAAAACGTTCACTAGCCCCCCAGGTTCTGAGGGATTTGATCGACGAGACTTTAAAAAACGAAGAAGCTGAAAGACTCAATATTAGTGTAACAAATAAAGAAATGAATAGTGCATTAAGCAGGATTGAAAAATTAAATAACATTCCGCAGGGTAGTTTTAATGACATGATAAAAAGTAATGGAATTTCTGCCAAAGCTGCACTCAGTCAGATTCGTGCCAGTATAATATGGCAAAAATTTATAGGTCGCAGAGTGGTACCAACTATAGAAATTAGTGAAGAAGAGGTCGAAAAAGTTATTAAGCGCATTGATTCAGTTAAAGGTAAAATTCAGTATCATATTAATGAAGTTCTATTGCCAATTGATGAAATATCCCAAGAGCAAACCATAAGTGACTTGGCTACTAGATTGGTTGAACAGATACGAAATGGAACAGATATTAAAAAAATAGCACGTCAGTTTTCGATAAGTGCTAGTGCTGCGATAGGAGGGGATATTGGTTGGATACAAGAAGGGGAACTAAATGATAATGCCAACCAAGCCATTAATAAACTTAAGGTAGGGGAAGTAACTAATCCGATTTTGACTCAAGATGGCTATTTAATTTTACAAATAAAAAATAAGCGCAAGCTAAAAAGCATTGAAAATGATGATACTATAGTTTCTTTGCGCCAAATTATTAAAACAATTGATAAGAAAACCTCAAATAATTATCTAAATTCAGCAATTAAAGAAATTGAAAAATCTTTAAAAGATGTAGTGGGCTGCAGAAAATTCAATAAAATAGCTAAAAAAATCGGAACACCTCAACCGAGAAAACCATCCAGGTATAGATTAGGTGATCTAAATGAAAAATTAAGAATAATAGCCGCAAATTTAGAAATAGGTATACCCAGCAAGGCAGTCCTTAATGAAAATAATATTCAGATCATCATGATTTGCGAACGACAAGATTCGGAAGATCTAGAAAAAAATAAAATTAGAAACACATTATTAAGGCAACGAATAGATATGTTATCTCGTAGATATTTACGTGATCTACGTCAGTCAGCATTTATTGATCTTAGGATATGAGTATTAAAAATCAAAACAAGAAAATAACCACTCTACCTATTGCTGTAACTATGGGAGAACCGGCGGGAATTGGTGGAGAGTTAGTCTGTATGGCCTGGGCCCGATATCGAAAAGATTTACCACCAATAGTTCTAATTGATGATCCTATTCGAATCAAAAAATTAGGAGAAACTATTAAATGTCCAGTTAAGGTTATACCTGTTTCCAAAGCAATAGAAGCTATAGAAATTTGGCCTAAAGCAATTCCAGTAATTCCTTTATCACTTAAAAACCCTGTTGTACCAGGCAGACTAGATTCCTCTAATTCATCTGCAGTTATTGCCTCTTTGGACAAAGCAATAAATTTAACACTTAATGGGGAAACAAAGGGAATAGTAACCAATCCGATTTCTAAAAGCATACTCTATAGTAAAAGATTTAAAGACCCTGGTCATACTGAATATCTTGCACGAGCGACTAAAGCCAGTGTTGCTCCAGTAATGATGCTAGTTGGTCCAGAGTTACGAGTAGTACCCGTAACTATCCATACTTCTCTAGCTAACGCGGTGAGAAGCCTATGTATTGATGACATTGTTCACTGTGCTATTCAATCCGCAGATTCTCTTTATAGAGATTTTGGAATTGACAGTCCAAAAATAGCAATTTCAGCTTTAAACCCTCATGCCGGAGAAAACAGTGCATTTGGTAATGAAGAAATATCAATTATAAAGCCAGCAATAGAAATAATTAAGGCTAAAGGAATAAATGTTAAGGGCCCTTACGCAGCTGATACGTTATTTAATCCCGAGGCCCGTCAGAATTACGATGCTGTTATTTGTATGTACCATGACCAAGCTTTAATTCCTATAAAAATGCTTGATTTTTACAGAACAGTTAACATAACTCTTGGTCTTCCTATTGTTCGAACCTCTCCGGACCATGGCACCGCTCTAGATATAGCGGGAACAGGGCAGGCCAACCCTACAAGTTTTATAGAGGCATTGAAGTTGGCTTCACTTATTTATTCCAAGAGATCAAATAAATAGTTTTTTAGACAGTCATAAAAATATGAACAAAAATGATAACTATAGCCAACTCTCGTTAAAAGAAATTATGGAGCGCCATAATATTAAAGCTCTTAAATCGTTGGGACAGCATTTTCTTTTCGATCAAAATTTAACTAGACGTATTGCCAAGTCTAGTGGAGATTTGTCGGGGATTACCGTGATTGAGATAGGTGCAGGTCCTGGAGGGTTAACTCGCTCTTTACTAGAAACTAACGCTTCCTGCGTAGTCGCAATCGAACGTGACGAAAAATGTATTAGCGCCTTAAAGGAGCTACAAAACTATTCTAAAAACCGACTTAAAATTATAGAAGGTGATGCACTAAATATAGATTTAATAGATCAAACACCTCATCCAAGACGAATAATAGCTAACTTACCATATAATATTGGCACTCAATTACTAATAAAATGGCTAAAACAAGCTAATGATTATAAAGGATTCACTCTAATGTTCCAGCGCGAAGTAGCTGAAAGAATAACGGCCAAGCCAAATTCTAAGTCATATGGTCGTCTTTCAATAATATGCCAATGGCTGACAGAAGCACGGACATTGTTCGATATAGCGCCCAGTTCATTTTTTCCTCGCCCTTCAGTAACCTCCTCAGTTATTGCTATGGAAATTAGAAAAACTCCAATTGCTTCAGCTGATATAAATAAACTAGAACTCGTAACCCGCCTGGCATTTGGACAAAGACGTAAAATGCTCCGTCGTTCATTACAATCGATAGGTGGCTCTAATCTTCTATTAAAAGCAAATATTCAAGAAACCTCTCGTGCGGAAGAATTGTCTGTAGAGCAGTATTGTGATCTAGCAAACGCCTTATAGTTTTGAGGAATCAAGTTTCTAACTAAATTAGTGCCCTTGGCGAAGTCGAATAACAAAATCTGATAAACCTACTAAACGAGGCCTTTTTAGTCGCTCAGCATTAAGTATATACTGTACCTGTTTAACACTTTCTTCAAAAGAAGAATTTACAATAACATAATCGTATTCACTCCAATGGGTCATCTCATTGGCTGCTCTGGCCATGCGTTCAGTAATTACCAATTCACTATCTTGGGCACGTTTATGCAATCGACGGTCTAATTCAGCTGTTGAAGGAGGTAGAATAAATATACTCACAAGGTCACCCCGAGCTGCCTCCGCCAACTGCTGCGTACCTTGCCAATCAATATCAAAAAGAACGTCATGTCCATTTTTAAGAGATAGTTCTACAGGGGCACGAGGACTGCCATAATAATGATCAAATACCTTGGCGTGCTCAAGTAACTCTCGCCGATTAACCATCAAGTCAAAAGAGGTTTTATCAACAAATATATAATCTTCTCCATTAACTTCTCCAGGACGTCTAGGCCTAGTAGTCGCTGATATTGAAAGCGATATTTTTTCATCCCGCGCTAATACTTCTCGAGATATTGAAGTTTTTCCTGCTCCTGATGGTGACGAAAGAACTAACATAAGACCACGTCGAGTAAGTTCAATTTTTTTTATATCAGCATTAGCAACCATAGAAATTATTCCACATTCTGAACCTGCTCTCTTAGTTGTTCAACAGCTGCTTTTAATTCTAATCCAATTTTAGTTAATTCTATCTCAGATGATTTAGAACACACTGTATTTGATTCACGGTTAAATTCCTGACACAAAAAATCAAATCTACGACCCACTGCTCCACCTTCAATTAATAATACATTGGCGGCATTTATATGGGCTCTTAATCGGTCTAATTCTTCTCTTACATCACTTTTTATTATTAATAAGGCGGTTTCTTGTAACAGGCGCTCTTCTGTTATGCTGTTTTCTGCATCTAAAACACCAGCTAATAACTTCCGAAGACGGTCACGATGTGTATCAGGTTGAACAGCAGCGGATGAATAGGCTAAGTCAACTAACTCTTCTATCTTTTTAATGTGATTCTCTAGAATAACCCTAAGTTGCTTACCTTCTTCGTAACGAGTGGCACTGAGAGCTGTTATTACCTCTATAGCACATTTTATTAACTCCGTTTCATTCAACGAAGCCGTTTTATAATCATCATTTGAATCTGTTACTTCAAGCATACCGCGAATGGAAAGTAATAAATCTAGTGAAAGCGGTTCAGAACTAATCCTACCCTTTAAACTTTTTTGAATGTTAAATATTTGTTCAAGTAAAATATTATTTATAGAATACACAGGACTAACACTTGAAGGGTTCAAAGTAAGAGAGAGAGATATATTTCCACGGCTAAATTTCTTAGTAATTTCTTCTCTAACAACTCTTTCAACTGATTCAAAACCAACTGGCACCCTAACTCGAACATCCAATGATCGTCCATTTACACTTCGAGCTTGCCATTCCCATGACAAGTTATCTGATTGTCCTGATGAAAGCGCAAATCCTGTCATACTCTGCAAGGCCAAACTTTTTCCTTCCAATACTTCTAAAAAGATAAAGTAATTATTTTTCTATCATCGAGTTAATTAATAAATACCTGGAAGTCATTCATAAGTGCAATATAAAATGCCCATAATCTAATAATAATATATATACTGTAAATTTAGAAAACTAGAAAAGGAATATTGCTAATTATTACTTGTTCTGCGCCTTAAACCGCCTCCATCTAGCAACGTTTTTATTATGATCTCTCAAATTACTAGAAAACGTATGGCCGCCTGATCCATTAGCTACAAAATATAAATCTTTTGTTTCAGAAGGGTTCATTGCAGCTACCAAACTATGCCGTCCTGGATTAGAAATAGGTCCGGGAGGTAAGTGATGATGAATATATGAATTGTATGGATTTTTAGTCAAAATATCATTTTTAGTTAAAGGCCGGCCTAAAAAGCCAGTTCGATTTGATAGTCCATATACTATTGTAGAATCAGATTGTAGTCTCATTCCGCGTTTCAATCGGTTTAAAAATACAGCAGCAACTTTAGGCCTTTCTTTTGGTTGACTGGTCTCTCTTTCAATAATAGAGGCTAATATCAATGCCTCATACGAGGTATTTAAAACAGAAGCCAGAGGAGATCTTGTTTTCCAAAGGTCATTAAGAGTTGTAGTCATTGCTTTTTGCATACGTAGTAAAATTTCTTTTCTTTTCTCACCTCTAATATATAGATAAGTCTCTGGCATAAACGTGCCTTCTTGATGGTATTGGTAAGAAGGTAGTTCTCCTACTAATCCATCAGCTTCTTTTACTAAATCAAAAATCTGATGAGCTGTTAAACCCTCAGGAATAGTAAGTTTATGGGTTATAACCTTACCAGATTGTAATATACGCATTGTATCAAGAGGACTAACGCTAGGCGGTATTAAATATTCACCAGCTATTAAGGGTAGATTATTGCCAAAGCCTCTTACCCCCCAAACGAACACTAATGATTCTTTTATAATACCCTTTGTTTTAAGTAATTTTCCTATTGATCTAACCGAAGCGCCCTGAGGTACAATTAATACAGTCTCTTCAGATAAATCACCTGGTGAAGAGAAGTTATTTTTAAATATCAAAATACCGACAGAAGCTATTAATGCTAGACTGAGTATTAATAAAAGAAATATTACTAACGATCTATTAACCAATTTCCGACACTTAGGCTTAGATTTATTATTTATCTTTAGTAATTAGTTTATTAAATCTAAAGATAATCTGTACGCTGTAATACAACCTATAGCTCAGAGAATACTAAAGTTGCATTCGTCCCTCCAAATCCAAAGGAGTTACTAAGTACTCTCTTGACCTCACGTTCTTGAGCTGTATGGGGTACTAATTCAATATCGCAACTTTCTGAAGGGTTATCCAGATTCAAAGTTGGTGGTACAACATTATTATGTATTGCCAGTATAGAATATATAGCCTCTACACTTCCGGCTGCGCCCAACAAATGACCTATTGCTGATTTGGTTGATGACATAGCAATTTTATAAGCATGATCTCCAAACAAACGTTTTACTGCAGCCAACTCTATTTCATCTCCCAATGGTGTAGAAGTTCCATGTGCATTAACATAATCTATATCTTCAGGATTGATATTAGCATTTTTAAGGGCTGCCTGCATAGAACGAAAGCCTCCATTTCCATCAACCGCAGGTGCCGTAATATGATATGCATCACCTGACATACCATAACCCAAGATTTCGGCATAGATGTTAGCTCCTCTAGATTTTGCATGCTCATATTCTTCTAGAACAATGATACCCGCACCTTCACCCATAACAAAACCATCTCTACCCTGATCATAAGGTCTTGATGCTTTCTCAGGTGTATCATTATAGCTAGTAGACAGCGCTCTTGCTGCTGCAAACCCTGCAAGACCTATACGACATATAGCCGCTTCAGTTCCGCCAGCTATCATTACATCTGCATCATCTAGCATTATCATACGCGAAGCGTCTCCAATAGCATGCGCTCCAGTTGAACAAGCGGTCACTACTGCATGGTTAGGCCCCTTAAACCCGTACCTTATTGAAAGATAACCTGACGCTAGATTAATTAATGCTGACGGGATGAAGAAAGGCCCGACTTTTCGGGGTCCACGTTCATTTATCAGAGTTGACCCTTCATATATAGTTTGTAGCCCACCAATACCTGAGCCAATAACAACACCTGTGCGTTCCCGATCATTTTCATTATCCGGTTCCCACCCTGCATCTTCAACAGCCTGAACTGCAGCTCCCATCGCATATATGATAAAATCATCAACACGACGTTGTTCTTTGGGGGACATATAAAGATCAGGATCAAACATAGCATCTGAAGAACTTCCACGCGGAACCTGACCTGCTATTTTTGCAGGTAAATCTGATACATCAAATGATTCAATTGCAGCAATGCCTGATTTACCGGAGGTAATACCGTCCCAGTTGTTTTTAACCCCAATACCTAATGGAGTAACCAGGCCCAAACCTGTTACAACTACGCGCCTCATTGTGTTAACACCGCAATCATTTTTTAACTTCGGAACTGCTTAGCCGAGTTATAATATCAAACAAATCAGCTTGCTTCTTCCAGGAACTTAACTGCGTCTCCGACAGTCAGTATGTTCTCAGCTGCATCATCTGGTATTTCACATCCGAACTCTTCTTCAAAAGCCATGACTAACTCGACCGTATCGAGGCTATCAGCTCCAAGATCTTCTATAAAGCTTGCATTCTCAATTACTTTGGAGTCGTCAACGCCTAGATGCTCAACGACTATTTTCTGCACTCGTTCGGCGATATCGCTCATGTTTTATTTGCCTTTAGTTGCTAATGATATTCGAAGCTAATAATTAAGTAAGTTAAGAAAGAAAATATATCAACTATAATATTATTGCTACCCACTTCAATTTTTGGCCTCACTTGATTTTAGCTCTAATAAGAGCCTGCGCGCCACTTAGCTGGGTTCGCGTGCTCCGTCAAGCTGCATTATTTATGAGTTATAAATTTATACTGCATCAAATCATCGCCATTCCTCCATTGACGTGAATTGTTTG
>MDSW01178775.1_pt1 | contig 22923 bp, 13 predicted proteins | sample 811171 | NCBI WGS metagenome assembly MDSW01 (sample SAMN05326641, study PRJNA326480) | marine metagenome | isolation source: seawater | place: Atlantic Ocean: North West | collected 2012 | reverse complement strand
CGACATCGACCTCACCGTTGTCATTCAGATCACTGTCACACCCATCACTGCAATCATTGCCGTATTCGCTCAGCAGGATGAGGAGGTCATCAACACCGACTTCGCCATTGCCATCAAGATCGCCGGGACAAACACTGCAGTCATCACATATGTCCTCGACGCAGTTTCCACCGGCATCGGTCCACGTGCCGCCGTAGATCTGACCTGGCGTCTCGTTGCCGCACACCGTGGTGCTGGTCAGGGTCACATCCCACTGTGGGCTCAGGTCGATACCACCGTTGTTGCCGCTGTTGCCTGTAATCGTGCAGTCGACGAAGTGGGCCGTACCTCCAATGGAGGTATCTCCATCGGAGTTGGAGCCAAGGAAGAAGTACACGCCGCCGTTTCCGCCACCCCATGGGAACGAACCGTAGTTGTTCTCAATGATGCAATTGGTCACCGTAATGTCGCTGGCTGGATGACCGTCCCAATCCACAAAGTTCAAGCCACCTATGAAATTAGATGTGCTGTCGATGATCCAGCAGTCCTCCACGGTGCCCTGGAAGTTGCCAACCCTCAGTCCAGTAGAGCTGTCGTATGAGCCCTCGAAAATGCAGTTCCTGATGTACCCAGAGCCGTTGGTCAGAGCAACGCCACTCCCACCTCCGAAGCGTCGGAAATGCACGTGCTCGATGACCATCAGGTGCTCGTCCGAATCAGAACCCTGGATGTAGATGCCCTCGAAGTCGCTGCCCTCGCCATCGAGGATCGTTGCAGGGGTACCGTCGGCATTCGTTTCGCCGATGATTGAAACCGCCATCTCCTCAGCGACCAATGCCTCCTCGTCGAGATCTTCCAGAAAATAGGTGCCCGCTGCGATAGCGATCGTGTCGCCGTCGGTGAGCTCTTCCCACGCCATCTCCAGCGTCGGATACTCGCTGGGCACGTACAGAATGCCGTCCGCATCACCCGCTTCGCAACTGTCTATCACGCCGTCGCCATCACCATCCACACAATTGGACAGCGTGCAAGAGCCGCCTTCAATTTCGACATTTCCAGCATACTGCCCGGGGAAGTTGCCACAGATGATCGAATCATCGACGGTGGCCTCACCACCACCGACATGATGCATACCACCAATGCCGTCACTGGCCGTGTTGTCGTTGATGACGCAACCCGTGATGTTCGGTTCGCAACCACTTCCAAAATCATCGCCATAGCAGTACAGGCCGCCACCATCCTGGGCCTCGTTGTTCCTGATCACGCACCGGGAGAAGTCCGGAGCAGCATTGATCCATGAAGATCCTTGTGCATCTCGCCTGACATGAACGCCTCCACCGGTACCGGTGCACGCATTCTCGACGATCAGGCAGTTTCGCAGGATGGGACTGCAGTTGCTGATCAGAACACCACCCCCATTCCCATCGACATCACCTCCAGTGATCACCAGGTTGTCCATGATGATCAGACCAGGTTCGCCGGGCTGTGGCCCGCCACCGACCAGTTCAAAGACACGGCCCTGCTGCTGCGCATCGATCTTGACGCCCGGACTGCCATCAGGATTGGTCTCACCCTGCAACGTGATGGTCTTGTCGATCAGAAGATCATGCTCGAAGTAGGCACCGGCTGCGATACTGATACGGTCACCTGATTCAGCCGCGGCGATCGCATCGCCGATGGTCGCATACTCACCAGGCACGGCGATGGTCTGCCCGCTGATCACGTTAATCATTGCTGTACGGTTGTCGTTGCAACCGTCATTGAACGACTCTCCAAAGATTGGAAGCTGGGCAGTCGCCAACTCGGGGATCGTCCACTGGAAGCCGTTGCAGAATGGAGGCGCATTGACACCGGACAGAATGCCATCCGCGATGCACTCACTGCCCGTCGAGACACGCATGGCGCATACCGAGTCAAAGATGATGGTGTCACCCGGAGCGACTTCCAAGGTTTCTGGCGTGATTGACGTCAAGTCCACGACGATGGTGTGAGTCTCAGCTTCAGCCAAAGCAGCCATTGCAAGCAATGGCGCAACACATGTCATGATTCTTCGCATTGTCCTGTCCCCTCTACTCACAGTTCATGCACCAGAAATCTCTGAAGTCGCTTTTCTATGCATTACAGGATCCCCATACTCCAATAAGGATCAAAAGATCATCGACGTCGGTGTCACCATCGCCATCACAATCACCGTTTCCATTTGATTGATATGCAGCGAGCAATGCGAGCAGATCATCTACACCCACATCACCAGTTCCATCGAAATCACCAACGCAGTCCTCGGGGCAGTCGACTTCGACGTCATTGCCGCCGTCATCCGTGTACTCGCCGGAGATCTGTGTTGTATCGCCTTCGTAGCCCACATTGCCGCATACGGCGGTAGTGGCCATGGTCATGGTCGCCTCTGCCGCAACGTACACACCCGCGATACCGCCGGATGTATTGTTCCTGACCGTACAACCTGTGAGTGAGGCCTGACCGTCAAACACACCCACGCCGCCAATGGCATACACCGGATAGGCGCCGATGTTGCCGTCGATGACGCAGTCAACCATGGTCACTTCGGAAGACTGGCCGCCTTGGTCCACGACCATCACGCCTCCACCAAACGTGCCCTGGTTGCCAGTTACGGTGCATGAACTCAAGTTGACGATGCTGCTGAACAGCGAGATCACGCCGTAGTAGCCGATACAGGTGTCGATGGTGCAGTTGGTCACGTCTGCACGGCACTGGATCAAGCCGAGTGGGTACACGCAGCGTGTCAGGTGCAGATTCTCAATGATGGTGGTTCCGTCACCCCTGAAGACCTCAATGCCGAATGCAGCGCCCTGACCATCGATGATGGTCGCAGGCAGGCCATCGGGGCCGGTTTCACCGGAGATCGTGATTGAGATTTCCGAAATGAAGAGCTCCTGGGCCTCTTCCAGGAGGTAGGTGCCCGCCGCAATGGCGATCGTATTGCCATCGGTCACATTCTGGAACGCAAGTGCGATGGTGGCGTACTCATCGGGCACATTCAGAATGCCGTCGTTGTCGTACAAGCAGCCATCGGGTTGACCATCGCCGTCGGGATCGTCGCACCAGGGGGTCGCACACGATGATGCGCCAAGGGCGACATGGCCTACAGCCTGGTCTGGTGAATTGCCGCAGACAATGGTATCCCCCACGCTCATGACGGCATACTTGCAGGAACACTGATTGATCCCGCCACCAACCGTAGCCGAGTTCTCCGTGACGATGCAGCTGACCAGTTCTGGAACTCCGAGGCGTCCGTAGATGCCACCACCTTCGTCAGCAGTGTTCCCGGTGAACAGACAGCGAACAAATCGAGCGGAAACAGGCTGGCCGGGCGGTGGACCAGCCGATTGGCCCGTGTGATACACCCCGCCACCACGTCCGCCGCACCAGTTGTCGATGAAGTGACAATTGCGAATGGTCGCATTGCTTGTCGTACAGTTCAGACCACCACCATCGACTGGTGAGGAGCCTCCTGTGAAAACGATGTTCTGGATCAGAGGCACGAAGCCAGATGCGCTCTCACCATTGATGGACATGACACGACCTTGCTGCTGGGCATCGATGGTGACGGCGGGGTTGCCCTCGGCATCCGTCTCGCCGGTGATCCTGATACCCTTGCTTCCAAGGGACAGGTCATGTTCGACGTAGGTACCAGCAGCAATCGAGATGGTGTCCCCATCATCAGCCGCATTGATGGCGGCTTCAATGGTTGCAAAGTCATCCGGCACTTGAATGGTGATTCCACCGGTAGTGACACTGATATGACCTGTCCAGGCGGTGTCGCAATCCGCAGGAGTCCCGTCCCCCGCGATCTGAACCGCGTAGAAAGGCAGCTCAGCCCAAGTGAACTGAGGAACTTCCCATGTGAATGGCTCGCAGAAAGGAGGGTAGATCGCCCCTTCGAGCACGCCATCAGCGATGCACGGCTGACCGGATTGCACGATCGTCAGGCATGGACCTTGAAAGACCACCGTGTCGCCTGGGGCCACGACCAAGGTGTTCACCTCACCACCGATTTCAATGGTGTGGGTTTCAGCTTCTGCCAAAGAAGCCATTGCAAGCAATGACGCAATACATGACAGGAATCGAGTAGACATCGCAAGCCCCCTACTGTGATCAGCGAGGTGGCTGTCAAGCAGGAGACTTCACGTCGTCATCCTGCAATCGACCGCAGTGTGAATCGGCAATGAGTTGGGCAGCCCCGATCAACTGCCCACGCTCATTGCCGTTTATTCGAGCCCATGCCCATTGCCGAGGAGGAGGCATTTGGGAATGCGTTCTCCTTCAAGGCAACTACTTGGCGATCGCCACGAACTGCAAATGTCCATCAAACTGATCTTCTCTCTTCGAATGCACTCAGTGCATTTGTATTATGGTCGATGAAGGTATGATTTCCAGTCTTATTCGAGGCCAAATCAGGGTTTTTCCACCATGCCCCTCATCCTGACAGACCAGATGATCCGGGAGGCCACCAAGGTGGCCCTGGAACTCCACATCGCCTTCACAAGCGTGCTGGAGCTGCCTTGTGTCAAGGATCGGCGAGCAGCCACCTTGGCCATCGAACTGGGCGTGGGTCGCATGACCTGCCAACGGATCGTCAAAATCAGCAAATCGCCCCAAGGCTCCAATGGCACATCCCCACCGGGACCTGAACTTCTGGCGAATCTCCCGGGGGTCAACGGACTTCGCCAGTTTCTGGATGCTGTCGTCAAGGCAGGCGTATCGCAAAAACAGCTTGCCGCTGCCTATGCCGCTGTGGATGCCTTTGATTCATTTCTTCGTGAGATCGATCAGAGCCAGACCGCATTCGCCTCTGCCTTGTTGCTGCACCAGCAGGGATCGGATCCAGATCGACAAAGAGCCCGCCGAGAGGATCTCTTCGATGCCGCCTCGGTGGTCACAGGCCAGTCCGCCGAGACCACGATCAGCATGATGGCGATTCGACCCAGACCGACGGACACAAAGACATTCGAACAGATTGTCATTCGTGGCTATGCAGGCATGCGGGCCAGCGGATCAGCCATGCCGATTCGTCTTCCGATCAACATGGCCTACACCGACTTTCGCAATGTGACAGGCGAAGAAGCGGCAAGACAACCACAGAAACTCGTCGAGGAATTCTGTACACGACCCCTCCCGACCATCGACACACGAGTCATCAAATCCGAACATCTCGCTCACATCATCAATCCTGAACACATACCGACGGGTGAACCCTTTGACTGCTTTGCGATGCAGAACACCGAGTGGACATTCAAGGAAGTCGGTCGCCAGGTCGCCATCTGGCTGTATATCGACTACCCCACTCGACATTGCACGTTCGATCTGCATCTCCATCGAAGCATGGATTCAACACTGGAGACCTCCGCGGATTGCCACCTCTGGGGTACGTCTCTTCTGGCGCCTCCTGAGGACCTGTGGATGACACGGTTTGCCGACCAGATTCAGTTCACCGAACTTGGATCCGGCCTGGAATCCTCGGCATCCGAAGCCTATTCCCGTCAGAAGGAATTGACTCTACACCTGTTCAAGGAACATGGATGGGATCCAAGCGAGTTCGTGGGGTATCGATGTGAAATGGAACTGCCCGTATGGCGATCAGCGGTGTGCCTGATCATGACAGGACGGTGATTCGAACCCGTGATCAGGCCCGATCAGCAAGCCTTCTCTTCTGCCAACCGGCAATCAGAACCAGAAGGGCTCCGAGTACGAAGGCAACGACCAGAAGGACGGCAAGTCGCCACGTGAGGCGATCCACGATCTTGCCGGCAGCTTGATCAGCTTCCACGGCCGCTGACTGGATGGAGGCATCGATACGATCGATGATGGTCTCGACATCGGGAGACCCGATGAGATCCTGAAGCGACTGGGACGTTTCCGTAATCGCTTCCACCGTCTGCCTGAGTTCCAGAAGCGTATCTCGTTGATCATCGGAATCGGATTCGACCGTCTCGGAAAAAGCGAACAACTCATCAAGGATCAGAGTCGTCCGCTCGACCTGGCTGGTCAACTCGGTCAATGAAACACTGGCCTCGGTCAGACTGTCCAGGGTCTGGCCACCCGTTACCAGAGTGGCCTGCAAGGTCTGATTGATCGTGCCGAGCTCCTCCGATTTACCATCGAGTGATTGCAGAAGAATCGAGGCTTCTTCGCGGATCCGTGTCGGAAAACGATCGACGACATCCTCAAGCTTCTCAACCTCGTCCGTCACCCGTGCGAAGTTGACGCTCATTTCCTCGAGGTCCACGAGCACGGCTTCGATCTGCGGACTCGAGAGCACCTCCAGGACGATCATCTCGGCCTGATGCCCCAGGTCGCTGGGCAGCCGATCGACCCGATCGGCGATCCTTCGCGCCTCCATGCCCATCTCGGCAGCCGTTCGCGACAGGCTGTCTGCGGCGGCAAAGGGTGCCAGAGGAAATCCGAGAACACTGATGATGTCCTGGGAATTGGTCTCGTTGACCAGATCAGGCGTCTTGGAAACAAGCATGCGATCAGGGTCGATGAAATCCTCGGTCTCCTCATCACGCTTTGCCCGTTCACGGATCTTGTCATCGAGAACCTCGAAGACTTCAGGCTGAGTCCATCGCCTGGCGATCTCGCGAATTCGATTCAGGATGTTCGTGATGCCCCTTGATCGAAGCAGAAGAAGATCCTGCTTCTCATACTCCCAACGCCAAGCGTTCAATCGATAGGAGTCGTACCAGAGCTCGACGAGGGCCTCGAATGAATTGGGTTGAGAATAGGCTTCGGTGAACTTGCGTTCGATCAATTGAACGGTGTTGCGAATCGCAGTGAGTTCCTCGGGATCTCCATCAGCCAGCCTGATCGCATTGTTCTTCAGCCGCGTGATGGTCCGTTCGAAGTACGCCATGAACTCACCGAGCTCATCACGCAGGCGTTCCTGAGGATCACTCGCCGCCTTGCCGGTGACCCGGGCCGTCCGCGCGAAGCCATCCCCACTCGGCTGACCGGACTGGCACCCCGTCAGGATGACCAGCGTCGCCACCATCAGGGCACTGACGCAACGCATCCTCGATTGAATTCCACTGACAGGCATGGATGACATCAGGCGAAATCTACCAGATGTCACTGCTGTCCGTGCTTGCCAATGTGGCCTCAGCCGGCCCCGTCCAGAGTCCGCAGGAAGGCATCGGCATTCGACTGATGATCCTGCCGCTTGGCAGGGTCCATCTTGCGGGCCATGGAGCACATCATCGCCCAGCGAGGATTCTTCGCCAGATCCCCTGCGTGCTTCATGATCCAACTCCAGTACAGAGCATCCCAGACACTGGTCCAGTTTCCAGCTGGATGGTTGCTCATCTTCTTCACATAGGAAGATCCTGAGAAGTACGGCTTCGTGGTGATGAGCCCGCCATCGGCATGCTGGCTCATGGCGTACACATTGGGCACCATCACCCAATCGTAGCTGTCGACGAACATCTCCATGAACCAGGTGTAGATCTCATCTGGATGAATCTCACAGAGAAACATGAACCCCCCGAGAATCATCAACCGCTCGATGTGATGACAATAGCCGGTATCCAGAACCCGCCTGATGACGTCATCAATCGGATCGATTCCTGTTGTCGCGTCATAGAAAGACGACGGCATGGGACGTTCATGATTCCAATGATTGCCTGTTCGCATCTCGACCCCGAGATCGTCATAGGTCGCCCGCATGAATTCCCGCCAGCCGATGATCTGTCGAATGAATCCTTCAAGGGAATTCAGGGGGACATCGTTCCGGTCCGCGTGGTCAAGTGCAGCATCCACGACCTGCCGAGGGGTCAGGAGTCCGATGTTCATCATGGGTGTCAGCACACCATGCCAGAGCCAGTTCTGCCCTTTCACCATGGCATCCTCGTAGTCACCGAACAAACCGAATCTCTGGTCCAGGAAGGATGACAGCCACTCAGCGGCCTGCTCATGAGTGGTCGGATAGATGCAATGATCAAGGGTGCCTGGATGATCCGGATACTGATTCAGGACATGTGCACGGGCATCTTGATCAATCGAGTCCCGTTCAGGCAGGATCAACTCCGGTATTTCGGAGAGCAGCTTCTTCGGCACCTTCTTGCGGTTATCGCCATCAAAGCTCCACTGGCCTCCGGCGGGCTCACCATCCTCCATGAGAACATCGAGTCGCTTCCGTTGATGCTTGTAGAAGTCGGCCATGAACCAACGCTTCTTGCCCTCACGGTACGTCCTGTTCTGCTCGGGAGAGTTCAAGAACATCGGCGTAGCGAGCATCTTCAACTCGATGCCATGCTGGCTGCAGAGCCGCCGAAGCCGTCGCTCCAGCAGGTAGTCATGCGGCTCAGTCACTGCCACACGATCAGAGTCGGAAGCGGCAATCTTCTGAACAGTTTGATCCAGGACATCAAGCCCCTGTTCATGTTCGATGTACTCGACGGCCACGCCTTCTGAGCGAAGCCACTGCTCGTAGTGCTTCATGCTGGCCCGATGCAGCCAGAGCTTCTGCTGATGCAGCTGAACCCTGAGACGATGATCCCCGAAGAAGAGCCCGTCTTCGATCAGCCAGACACGCTCACAGCCCTGTCCCAGACCCGGGTGTAGCCGGAACAACTGATGCGGGAAGACAAGGAGATCGCAAGTGCTGGTCATGTCGGATGCTAAGCAGCCCGAATCGGTCTGGCCTCAATTACCGGCATGTTTTCAGGAGATCTACAGATCAAATCGATCGAGATTCATCACCTTGTCCCAGGCGTTCACGAAATCGGTCATGAAGGTCGATGCGGCATCATCCGAAGCATAGACCTCGGCCAGTGCTCTCAACTCGGAGTTCGAACCGAACACCAGATCCGCTCGAGTCCCCGTCCATTTGACGGCCCCTGTCACACGATCACGACCCTCGAAGCTGGTCTGTGATTCATCTGTTGCATTCCATTCGGTCGCCATATCGAGGAGATTCACGAAGAAGTCGTTGCTCAACGTGCCAGGACGATCCGTGAAGACGCCATGTGCTGCCTGACCATGATTTGCATCGAGGACACGCAGGCCGCCGACCAATACGGTCATCTCAGGTGCCGTCAGGGTCAACAACTGGGCACGATCCACCAGAAGTGCTTCGGCGGATCGGTTGAAACCGTCCGCCTGATAGTTGCGGAACCCATCGGCCTTCAGTTCGAGAGCCTCGAATGAATGGGCATCCGTCTGATCCTGTGCCGCATCCGTTCGGCCAGGCGTGAAGGGAACCGTGACTTCATGGCCACCCTGTCGAGCCGCTTCTTCGATTGCTGCACAACCACCGAGCACGATCACGTCAGCCAGTGATACGTTCTTGCTGCTGGACTGGTTGAAGGACTCCTGAACGGCCTGGAGTTTCGAAAGGACGTCACCAAGCCGGGCGGGATCGTTGACTTCCCAGTTCACCTGGGGCTGGAGTCGAATCCTCGCGCCATTGGCACCGCCACGCTTGTCGCTACCGCGGAAGGTCGACGCTGAAGCCCATGCAGTTGAAACCAGCTGGGCAACCGAAAGACCGGAGTCCAACACGCTTCGCTTGAGGGCTGTGACATCCGCATCATCGATCACGGCCTGATCAACGGCTGGAACCGGATCCTGCCAGATGAGCTCTTCATCGGGAACCTCCGGACCGAGATAGCGTGCAATCGGACCCATGTCACGATGCGTGAGCTTGAACCAGGCGCGGGCAAAGGCATCGGCAAACTGGTCCGGATTCTCATGGAACCGTCGTGAGATCGGCTCGTAGATGGGATCCATCCGCATCGCCATGTCGGCTGTCGTCATCCGTGGAGCGATCTTGTGAGAAGCGTCCTGGGCACCTGGAACCATGTCGCCTTCGGCAACATCCTTGGCCTGCCATTGCCAGGCACCGCCTGGCCCCTTGATGAGCTCCCACTCGTAACCAAAGAGCATGTCGAAGTAGCCGTTGTCCCACTGCGTTGGGCTCGGCGTCCAGGCGCCTTCGATGCCACTGCTGATCGTGTCTTCACCGATTCCCGTGCCGTAGCTGTTCTTCCAACCAAGCCCCTGCTCGGCCATGCAGGCACCTTCCGGCTCACGACCGACATACTCCTGATCGGATGCCGCACCGTGGCACTTTCCGAACGTATGCCCACCGGCTGTCAAGGCAACGGTCTCTTCATCATTCATCGCCATGCGTGCAAAGGTCTCGCGGATATCCCGACCTTCAGCAACCGGATCCGGTTCGGCATTGGGGCCTTCCGGATTGACGTAGATCAAGCCCATCTGGACAGCCCCGTAGGGATTCTCCAGAACACGATCACCTTCATAGCGCTTGTCACCAAGCCAGTCGGATTCGACCCCCCAATCGATGTCCTGCTCGGGTTCCCAGATATCCTCGCGTCCACCACCGAAGCCGAAGGTCTTGAAGCCCATCGATTCCAGAGCGCAGTTGCCGGCGAGGATCATCAGATCGGCCCACGAGAGCTTGCGGCCATACTTCTGCTTGATTGGCCAGAGAAGTCGACGGGCCTTGTCCAGATTCGCATTGTCCGGCCAACTGTTGAGTGGCGCGAATCGCTGGGTTCCAGTCGAAGCCCCACCACGACCGTCGAAGATTCGATACGTTCCAGCGCTGTGCCAGGCCATGCGAATGAAGAGCGGACCATAGTGGCCGTAATCAGCTGGCCACCAGTCCTGGGAATCCGTCATCAAGGCATAGAGGTCCTGCTTGACCGATTCGAGATCAAGCGACTGAAAGGCCTGGGCATAGTTGAAATCAGCGTCCATCGGATCGGACAATTCTGAATTCTGCCTGAGAACACCCAGATTGAGTTGGCCGGGCCACCAGTCCCGGTTGGTCATTGCCTTGTGAGGCTGTGTTCCTGTGAAGGGACACTGGCTTGCTTCGACGGACATGATCTCGACCCTTTCAGATGGAATATCGGTATGACTGAGACCCTCTAGTCTAGCCAACTCGATGAACTTCGACCGGCTAGCATGGAGTGCTCCGGAGCGACAGCCCGCCGGTCTTGACACCCGGCCTGTTGAGCCCGCTTCTCAACACGCTGCTGCCAGATACACCAACTGTTCCAGGACTTGTCCACACACCATGAGTACTGATCACGTCAACCCGACCCGAAGACTGAGTTTCCTGGAATCCACATTTCAAGTCGCCACCACGCAGATCTTCAGCAGCCCGATCTATACCTGGGCCACAGCTCGTGGTCTTGTGAATCTTCCACAGGTCGCACAAGCCATGCGGATCCTGCATCAGCGACATCCTTTGCTCCGCGCCAGGATCGCGGGCGAACCGGGCCACTATCGCTTTGTGACGGATGTCCCCATCGAGAACATTCCCTTGAAGGAATGCAAACTCTCTGAAGGCGATGACATCAACAACATCCTTGAACCCCACATGAACAAACCACTGACCGGTGAAGACCGGACATGGGGCGTTCTCTTTGTCCAGGGCTGCCGACCCGACCAGTGGTGGCTGATTGTGGAAACGCATCATGCGATCACGGATGGACGCTCCGCATTCCACCTGCTTGATCAGTTCGGGCACATTCTGGGCGACTTGGTCTCCGGGGCGGACATCGAGATCGCAGCGCTTGATCTGCCTGCCCCCATCGAACACCAACTGGATCCCCCGGGATCGATGGACCATTGGCTCAAGACCGGAGAAGCCTGGGCTGAGAAGATCGGAGAGATCAGCCACTGGCCCATAGACAGTGATGCCACATTCGAGGATCGATGTTCCTGCAATACCTTCACCGTTCATGATGAAGCGTTTACCAGAAAACTGGCCGATGCCTGCCACGCACACGGGACCACAATCCAGGGTGCCATGGCCGCAGCGTCGGCCATGAGCATCTCGGCCCATCTTGGGCATGCCGTCAACATCGACACGATCACACCGGTCGATCTCCGACGATTTGCCGCTGTGGACATCGATCCAAGGGAAGTCGCGTGCAAGGTCATATGCCTTGACACGGGATCCTTCAATGTCTCCAAGGAGAGCGACCCCTGGGAGATCGCTCGCGCCTACAAGACAACACTCGGGCAGCAACTGGAAGAGGACTTCTACCCCCCTCTGGATTTCAATCCTGAAGATGTCATCACGTCCATAGATGGATGGAAGGATGTCGACGGTCGTCACACCCATGGCTTCAGTATCACGAATACGGGCCTGCTTCCATTTGATGGAGACTATGGCCCGGTCCAGTTCGAGGAAGTGGACATCACCGCAACCTTGAGATTCGGAGGCTTTCCCCTCCTGCTCTCGGTCTATACATACCGCCACAAGCTGCGATGCACCTACTCATGGACCCAACCGACACTCAGCCGTTCCCATGCCCTGCAGCTTTCGCGACAAGTGGAGTCACATCTGAGATCGATGACCCAGTCGTGATCAGGCCGATCCGACCTGAACTCACATTCCTGGAATCAGGAAACGCAACAATCGGGAGGACGACGGCGCAAGCTGCTTGAGAATCAGGTTCCTCATGATGGCCTGCTCTTCAGGCGTTCTCACATCAGACTCCTGTTCGTACATGGCAAGAATCAGCTCGCTGTCCTTGTCTGCTCTTTCGACCCAGGAGCTGACCATTGGCTCCAGCTGCTTGCCATCCTGCCTGGCTGACTTCAGATCATCAGAACGTTGGCCGGATGTACGGGTATCCCAGAATCTCATGCGATCCACTCGGTCGGTTCCCATGAGTGATGCACGAGCTGGAACGAATGTCAAAGTATTGATGTCGATGCCATCCGCGGGAATAGACAACACCTCATCATAATGTTCAGTATCCCACAGTCTGATCCGCGCATCATCGACTGTGGCAAGACGATCCCCCGGCAGATGCGTGATGTAACTGATACTGCCCCGATGCTGTGGCAGAGTCGCCACGATTTCCATGGAAGGGATCGCAATGATGCTGACCGTATTCCGGAAGCCATCCAGAACAAGATGTCTGCCATCGGGCGAGAATGAAAAGACAGTCCCAAGACCGACTTCTTGAAGTGCCGCCTGAAGATCATCCGATTCAAGGCGAGTACCGGTCGCCACGTCCCAAAGCTCGAAGCTATGACAGCTGATTGCAATCATCGACCCATCCGGACTGAATTGAAAACCTTCGGTCACATTGCATGGAATTGAAAACTGCAGCGCCATCGTTTCCAGATTCCAGACTTCGACCGTACCACTCTCCCGTTTCACTGCCAGACTCGAACCATCTGGCGAATAGACGAGCCCCGAGAACAAGATGCCGCCGGGACTGGCCGTTCCTTCGACCGGAGGAAGTGCACCAATCTGCAGACCCGTCATCAGATCGTAGAACAGAACCTCACCTTGCATCGTGAGTACCGCAAATCGACGCCCGCTGGGGTCATGACAGATCGCTTCAATCGGATCCGACAAGTCAAATGGTATGTCGACAACCTGTTCGCCCGACTGAAGGTCCCAGACAGCAATGTCACCCCCAGATGAAATGCAGACCAGCTGACGACCATCAGCGCTGATGCTGTGAGCACTGTAGAAATTGGATGAATTCGAAAGAAGCTCTTCAAGATCCCGCTCGGGCATGAGGTCGAACACATGGACCTCACTGCCATATCCACTGCAGGCCATGAGGCTGGAGTCAGCCTGAATCGTCATGTTCCGGATTCGTTCAAACTGGCCTTTCAAGTCGTGAATCATCTCACCACTGGCGACATCCCAGCCACGAATCACATTCGACAAGGTCGCTATGAACAACATCTCGCCATCCGGACTGAACCTGATGAACTGAGGTCTTCCAATGGCATCCATGTCCATGTTCCACTGCGATACGACAGGGGTTTCTGAATCAAGTCCAGAGCCATCCTGTTCCATGTCAAGGATGCGAACCTGACCCTCATGATCAATGGTGGCCAGCAATCGATCATCAGGACTGAAGGCCATCCGCAGCATGCCGGAGACTCGTCGAGTCAGAGGCACATCCGCATCACCAAATCCTCGAATGTAATCGCCCGTACTGACGTCTCGTATTTCGACCCAGCAACCCGACTGCCCAAGCTGCTGCTGCTCGAATGCAATCATTGAGCCATTCGAGCTCAGCGCGATATTGGCACCGGCTGAGGCACCGGAAAGATGAGATGGAAGCTCCACCCCTGTCTGCACATCCCAGACCCTCAAATTCTTGCCATCAACGGCAGCCATTCGGGTTCCAGCCGAATCAAATGTGATTCGAGTAGGACTGATCGCCAGCTCATCCACTGTCGAGAGTGTCCGGCCTGTTAACGCATCAAGAATTCGAGTCTTCTCCCGATTCCAGTCCACATCTGGAATGAGGGTCCGCTCTTGAAGGCCGATGGATTCATCAACCTGAACTTTCTGCCAGTCATCCGAGGCGTTCCATCCGACGAGCCCGAAACCACCTGCACGATCAAGCGTAGAGGCAACCAGACTCGAACTGCCAGGCACAAACTGAAGGCTGAGAATACGCCTTGTACCTGAATCAAGCAGAAACGCAGTGCTGTCCAGCAAGGCTGCCAGATACTGCCATTCAAATGGCATGTCATCAGGAGACTCGATTCCCATCGCCTCCTTGGCTGATTGCAATCGAACATAAACACCTCTGAAATCCTCTCGTTCTGCTGCCGCAGAGGCCGCAAACAGATGGCCTATGTACGCATTCCACCTGGACTCGGTCTCGGATTCTTCTGCCTTCTTCTGCGCTCTTCGAGCGGTTTCAGCCTGGAGTACGGCTTCCTGCTGCCCCTGGATGGCCTGATCACGCATCTTCAGCGCTTCAACCTGCCAGTCCATCGCGTCCTTCATCAACACCAGAGAGATGACGGTTGAAGCGACCAGCAGCAGGAGGAACGATGACCCGACGATCACAGCCGCCTTGTGCCTGCAGGAGAAACGCTTCAGGTGGTACCAGACCGTGGGCCGGCGAGCTGCGATGGGATCTCCGACCAGATAGCGGGCGATATCCATCTCCAACTCGGAAGCCGACTGGTAGCGACGTTCACGCTCCTTCTCAAGCGCCTTGAGTGCAATGGTCTCCACATCGCCACGAAGATGTCGATTGATGCTGGACAGCCGTGTCGGCTCCTCTTCCTGAACCATTCGAATCGCTTCGTGAATGGCGGCTTCTCTGACGTCGTACGGGAGCTGGCCGGTGAGCAGTTCATACAGCACCATGCCCAGGGCATAGATGTCGCTGCGCGTATCGATATCGCTCGGATCCGCAGCACACTGCTCGGGGCTCATGTACTGAAGCGTGCCTACCAGCTGACCGACATCGGTCTGAAGTGTCGTGACCGCCAGGTCACTGTCGGTTGATCGGGCCACCCCGAAGTCGATGATCTTGGGTTGCCCGTTGGAATCCACGAGAACATTCCCGGGCTTGATGTCCCGATGAACGATGCCCTTGAGATGTCCGTGCTGAATCGCATCGCAGACCTTGGAAAACAGAACCAGACGTTCCCGGGTCCCGAGCTTCTTCTCTTGTGCGTACTCGATGAGCGTCCGCGCATTGGGGATGTACTCCATGATGAAATAGGGCACACCGCCGGCACCATCATCATGCGTTCCGGCTTCATAGACCTGTGCAATACCCGGATGCTGCAACCTCCCCAGCGTCTGGGATTCGAATTCGAATCGTCTCAGGGCTGAGCGGGAACTGATGCCCCGTTTCATCATCTTCACGGCTACACGACGCCGAGGCTGTTCCTGCTGGGCCTCATAGACCGTCCCCATCCCACCTGAACCGATGATTCGCTTGAGCGTGCAGGAGCCGATCTTCATCCCGACCATTGAAGACATGGATGGGGAATCGGTCTCAGGCAGACCCGCCCCACTGACGGTCTCGGCGTCACCTGAAGCAGGGTGATCAGGATGTCCTGGCTGATCGACCATTCAAGCAAATAGTACCGGGGTTTTGAGGCCGGACCGGGTTCATGAGTCGATCCAGCAAACCCTTCCAAGGCCTCTCCATGGGCCTCGCTGACGACCGGCGAATCTCAGTCATGGCCAATCAACCATTGAAAAAGCCGCTCCCGATGGGAACGGCTTCTGATCAGTTCAAAGGCTGGTGAACAGACTAGATCTCACCGGTATTGACGGCATCGATTCGATCGATTTCGAGATCGAAGGGTCCGGCTTTCTTGTCGTACATGTAGAACTCGATACCCCCGACCTGCTCGGGCCGGATCGTTCCACGCATTGCCTGGCCGAAGAAATGCCGTTCCATCTGCTCGATGGGAACCAGGACATCCATCCACTCACCACGTGTCGTCTTGAATCGTGTCCAGTAGCTGTCACCGCCCATCTGGGAGGATGCACGCGTTCCGACGATCCATTCCCTGCCGTCACCCTTCACGCGCAACCGCAGTGCGTCGTAACCGGCCAAGGTCCCGACCGGGATGGCGGCTCTCATGGAGGAAAATCCTCCATTGTTCCGGAGTGACGTCTCGCCCGTGAATCGAAGCGTGTCGCTTCCAGCTGAAATCCTGCCGGTCGAAAGACCACCCATGACGCCGTCCAGGACGATGTTCCATCTCCTGAGAGAGGCGGGATCATTGAAGTCGAAGAGGGGAACACCACCATCGTTGCTGTTCATGCTGGCCTGACGTGAATTGTCAGCCTGCATCGCGTTGTCCCAGAGATCATCGATGATGCCTCGATAGGCCCATGCTCGAGAACGCGGGTCAGCCATCTGGTCGGCATCCTGCAACTCGGACTTCAGGGCGGCACGCTGCCCGGGGGCCAGCCCCCAGCCATCACTGTTCAGGATCGCATCAAGGGCCGTCGCATACACCGCGGCACAACCAGCGGTCTCGCCATTGTTGAACAGTGGCACTCCCCGGTCGATGACGCGTTCGAGATAGGCACGCAGAGGTGATTCCGGCGGCGGTGACATGAGGACGCGGTCGATGACATGGACAATGCCGTTGGAGGCGACGAGATCCGCCGATTCGACCGCTGCATTGTCGATGAGAATTCGATCACGGACGGTGTCGACCGACAGTGTCGTCCCGGCCAGAGTCACGATCTCATCTCGATTCATCAGGGACTGGACATCCAGCCTCCCGGGTACGACATGGTGGGCGAGGATGCGACGAAGCGTCTCTCGTCCGGGCTCTTCCAACAGGGCGTTGAGGGTGGCTTCGTCGATTCGAGCAAAGGCGTCATTCGTGGGCGCGAAGACAGTCAGGGGACCATCACCACTCAGAGCTTCACCAAGCTCGGCGGCCTGGACAGCGGCCACGAGGGTGGTCAGACGTTCAGAGGAGGATGCCAGCTCCGGGATGGTCGAACCAGTGGCAACGGTGGTCGTGAGAGCAATGGCGATCGCCAGTCGAGCAAACATCTTGAGATCACTCCTTGGAGTTTTGAGCCGTGATGATCTGATTGCGTGTCGGACCCCTACCTGGACCCGATCGAGTCAGATGGTAGGGAGCGAGGAGAGATGAGAGAAGCCAAATTTGATCAGATCTTGGCGAATCAGGCCTTCAGACCGCTCAGGATCCCTGCATGGCCGGATCATGATGCCCCATCCAGAACGCCATCCAGTTGCCCCGGGATCCGATCAACGCCAGCAAGGCATACACGCAGGCTGCCAGATTCCCCAGCAGGCACAAGGCGACGATCCAGCCGATCGCCTTCCCACGGGATGACTCGCGAAACAGAATCCAGCCACCGAAGAGAAAGAAGCCCAGATAGAGATCGATCATGCTCAATTGGAACCACGGCAACGGAAAGAGCACCTTGGCTTCCTCCCAGAAGCTCCCGTAGATCATGGCATAGGCAATGGCCAGGATCATGATGATGGCACCCAGGAACAGAAGAAGAAGCGGACGCATGAGCATGGTTTGACTCCAACAAAGGACGATTCGCGACAGGGATCACGATTTCAACGAATCGGCTGATAGTCCGGGCGACCCCCACCCTTGGCATAGACAACCTGCTGAACATTGATGTGGCCTGCTCGGAAAGCAGCAGCACAACCATTCAGGTAGTAGTTCCACTGCCTGCGGAATCGCTCGCCATAGCGTTCGGAAAGCGAGGACCATCCTTCATTGAATCGTTCTGCCCAGGCGAGGAGTGTCCGATCGTAGTCCTGGGAGAAGCGATGCCAGTCCAGGACGCAGAGGTCCGTCCCGGATGGCTTCTTGAGTTCATCGTCATGCGGCAGGTAGCCGTCCGGGAAGATGTACTTCAGAAGCCAGAGAACGAACTGATCCATCCGGGCATTCGAGGTCCTGCTCAGCATGTCACCGGAGATGACCTGAAGTCCGAACAGGCCGCCCTGCACAAGACTTCTGTCCACGACACCGAGGAACTTGGGAATGTTGCGACGACCGACGGCCTCGATCATCTCGATGGAGGCGATCCGATCGAAGGACTCCGAGAGATCTCGATAATCCTGAATTCTGATGTCGACAGGCAGGCCGGAACAACGATCACGAGCAACATCGGCCTGCTCGACCGATACGGTGATGCCGGTCACTTCAACACCATGTCGACTGGCCGCGTGATGGGCGAAGTTGCCCCACCCGCAACCGATGTCCAGAACCCGCATTCCGGGCTGCAGATCAAGCTTGCGACACAGCAGTTCCAGCTTGGCTTCCTGGGCGGCATCGAGATCGTCCGCCTCCGCCCAGTACCCGCTCGTATACGTCAGGCTCCTGTCGAGCATCGTCTCGAAGAGATCATTGCCCAGGTCGTAGTGAAAACGACCGATTCGGAACGCACCGGCTCCAGACTGACGGTCGAACAACCTGGGAAGAACAGCCGCCATGAGCATCTTGGCTCGAGTCGAAGCCGAGAGTCGAGTGCCCGGCTCCTTGAATCGATCGAACATGAACTGATCCAGATGATCCGACTCCCATCGACCGTCCATATAGGCTTCACCAAGACCCAGAAGCCCCCCTTTTCTGAACTGCCTCATGGCCGTCGGGTCCGACAGCACAGACTCGAGCGTTTCGCTCGATGACTTCGGCGGTTCAGTCAGGGATTCCGGTTGCAGAAGCAATGAAGGGCTCATCACGTACGTTCCTTCTCCACAGCCGAATCGACCTCAGGCCCCTTGGGAGACCTTGAAGCATACCGCACGAATCGACCTCGAATCCAGTACCAGATCGAGGAGCGGGTCGACTTGATCGTGGCTGGATCGGATGGCTCAGGCTTGGCGTGGGGCCGAACCCCACGACGGAACCTCAGAATGATGGCCTGCCACTGGATCTTCATCATGATCGTGGCCGCCGCCAGAGGCATTCGAATGAGTGTGCCCAGGAGCGAGCTCGTATCAAGCGGCCGACCGACCCCCTCCATCGATGCCGAGAAGATTCGCCGACCTCCCTGATCCAGCGCGATTGCCGCTGAGAACCGGTCGGCTTCACATCGCACATGCACAACATAGCCGCCGCTTTCCTCGAGGAACGGAGAGACGTGGAACCGCTTGGGGAAATGAAACTCGCAGGATTCTCCCGGTCCCTTCCCGGCAACTGGCCGAGCCGCATAGTGGTGCATCTCGCCATACGTGTTTCGAACCTCCGCCAACAGGGCACCGATGGTTCCATCCTCCTCGAGACAGACGTAGAAGTTGACTGGGTTGAAGACATACCCGAGCAACCTCGGGATCGTCATCAGCATGATTCGAGTGTTGCCCAGCTCGATACCGTGCTCTCCAAGCCTCTCCAGAACACGGTCTCGCAGCGTCCCCTCCCCCGGCCCGCCGTAATCCGCAGCCTTCATGCTTGCCAGAGACCATCGGTTGTAACCGAAGCCTCCCACGGAGCGATTCAACGTGTCCAATTCATCCAGATCCACACCCAACCAGTAGATCCTGTACTTGAAAGCATGTCGGACCGGCTCGAGCCTCTGATGATGAGTCCAGCCTCGAAAGATCCGGGAGTTCATGCCTCACCACCCAATCGCCTGTCGACAACCGCCGCCGATGCCGCCGCATCCTCATGGAACCCATACCCGAGGTAACTGCCGCAGAAGTGAGTCCGTCGTTCGACTGGAAGCGATCTCAATTGATCCTGAGCATCGATGCAGTCGGGTCGATAGGCCGGATGCATGTAGTCCACTTCATAGATGACGTGCGCAGGGTCCACCGGCTTTCGAAGATTCAGTGAAACCAGATAGTCTCGATCGGACCGGATCCCCTGCAATCGGTTCATGTAATACGTGATGGGAACCGGCTCACCGGGTTCGGCACCATCGGGACGACGGTAGTTCCACGATGCCCAGAGGCTTCGATCACGAGGCATCACGGAAGGGTCGGTGTGAAGAACCACCGAGCTGTGGTGATACCGCCATCGGGAGAGTGCCGCTGTTTCCTCGGGGCTCGGATCGGAAAGCATGGCCAAGGACTGATCGGCATGAGTGGCGATGACGACATGATCAAACCGCTGCACGGCTCCATGAGCTGGCTGCACGTCGATATGATCGGCATGACGACGGATGGACGCTACGGGCGTGCCCTTGAGAATCCTGCCCTGAAACCGTGACAGAAATCGTTCGACATAGGCACAGCTGCCCCCGACCACGGTCTGCCAACGAGGAATGTCCCTGGCACGAACCATGCCGTGGTTGTCAAAGAAGCGAAGAAAGGTCTCGGCTGGAAACTCCAACATGTCCTTGTCGGGACTGGACCAGACAGCTGCAGCCAGAGGGATCAGATAATTCTGGACGAAGAAGGAATCCATCCCGAGCGAATCCAGATAGTCACCCAGCGATTGATTCCCCAGATCCTGCCGTTCAAGCGAAGCCATTGCACGTCTTGCGAAGCGTTGCTGCGATCGGATCATCCCCCAGAATTTCGGCTTGATCAGATTGCGTGGTCGACCGAAGAATTCCCGGAGAGATGGTCCCACATAGCCGAAGCCCGAACGCTCGCAGGAGAAGCCGAACGACATGTCGCTGTCTCGAAGCGAAACACCCCATTCCTCGAGCAAACCGTAGAAGACGGGATAGTTCCGACGGTTGCACACGATGAAACCGGTATCGACCGGCACAACGCGCCCCTCTTCATCAACTGGAATCGTATTGGTATGACCACCGATTCGATCATCCTGTTCGAACAGCGTCACCTCATGCCGCTTTGCGAGCATCCAGGCGGATGCGATTCCGGCGATTCCGCCACCAATGACCGCAATCTTCATCCCTGCTGCATCCGTTTCCAGGTCTTCTTCATGAGTGCGATGTAGAGCGACATCGGGACGATTCGAAGCAACTTGATGAAGGAGGCGAACAGGAACGGGAACGTGATTTCCCGGCGACCGCGCTGGATTCCGTTGCAGATGATTCGAGCAGCCTTGTCAGCCTCGATGAGAAACGGCATCTTGAAATCGTTCTTGTCGGTCAACGGCGTCCTGACGAATCCCGGATTGACGATCGTGACCTCGACACCCTTGGGCTCGATGTGGAAACGAAGGGATTCCAGAAAATGAATCAACGCCGCCTTGCTTGCCCCGTAGGCAGCCGCTGAGGGAACGCCCCGGTAGCCGGCCAGACTGGCCACGCCGACGATGTGGCCCCGGCCCGCCTTGAGCATCTCCGGCAGGACGGCCTGAATGCAGTTGAGTGAACCGGCGTAGTTGAGCGACATCAATCCCATGTACTGCTCGGCATCGAACGACTCCACCTCGGAAGGCAGATGGCTGCCGGCATTGGCGATGAGGATGTCGATCCCCCCGGCGTGATTCCGCATGGTTTCCGCGTTGCGATGCATGGCATCCAGATCCTTGACGTCCCCGGCGAGAACAAGGCCATCTCCCCCGGCTTCTCGAATCTCCGAAAGCAGATCGGAGAGCAGATCCTCGCTTCTGGCGGTGAGACCGATGAAGGCGCCACGCAGGGCATATTCCAGGGCGACCGCACGGCCAATGCCGTAGCTGGCACCTGTCAACCAGACTCGAGGCTTGCTTGGGTTGTCCAGATCAGATCGCATTGACGGGCCCTGGTGGTTCAAGAATAGATAAGGATAGACAACCCGCCTGAATGAGGTACTGATCGCCCCTCGTGGAATCCCGATCAGTCATTGGATGGCCACCGCCTTTTTTTCCAAGGCGTCACACACACGAGCCGCCAGCTGCATAGAGGGGGGTGTCTCCGGACAGATTTCTCGTGCGTAAGGGGCACTGTGATCCGGCAGGCAGGACAACCAAGGACGCTCCCAGAAGCCTCAGGGCAGATGCGAGTCACCCCCTTCCTGCCTTCCCTGCAGTGAGCCGATAGTCGGCTGATGACCTTACTCAGGAGCCTCTTCCATGTTGAGACGAACCCTCATCACCATCGCCAGCTTCAGCGTCACCGCACCTGCTCTTGCAGCGGCACCCCCCGCCCCGATGCAACACATCGATGGGAAGCGATTTGACCAGAAGCCACATCCCCCAGCCCCCATGGTCGACATGAACAAGGGCGAACAGCCCCGATTCCAGCGACCTGCCAACGTGCCTGATTTCGATCGCGTTCAATTCGCCGACAAGCTGGATCGCCCGGGTATCGAGGATCCATTCGATCCCGATTTCGGTTTCGAACCTCGAGACACCATGGCGTTGAACTATGTCTGCTCGATTGGAGTCGATACGTTCCACTGGTATCGCAATGACAGCATCGGTGGTGACACGTTCGACATCGACAGCATGGCGACCAACGTATCAGCACCCTTCCAGCTTGCATTTGAAGTGACTGGATCCTGGGATTTCACCGTCCACAGTGCCACGAGCATCTATGTCTACACCGCTGGCTCCGGAACAACTGCAGTCAGTGCCGGAACACTGACCTTGGGCGCCGGCTACCACATCATCTACAACGACACCGCTGCTGGCGGCTCGGAACTGCATCTTGATGTTCCTGGCCCCGGATCTTCCGGCTCCGGCTCGGGTGGTGGCTCCGGTTCCGGAGGTGGTTCAGGCTCTGGCGGCGGTGGCGGCGGCGGCAGCATGATGTCCAACCCGCTCTGGGACGAGATCATT
>MDSW01007497.1_pt1 | contig 22939 bp, 19 predicted proteins | sample 811171 | NCBI WGS metagenome assembly MDSW01 (sample SAMN05326641, study PRJNA326480) | marine metagenome | isolation source: seawater | place: Atlantic Ocean: North West | collected 2012 | reverse complement strand
TAGCTTTAGCTTTCTTTATTGCCGGTCAGCAAGACACAGCCGTTTATGACGGCTCATGGACTGAATGGGCAAGTCAGAAAGACAGTTTAATAGTTAATGATGAAATATAATTCAATTAACTATTTAATAATTACAAACAAACTTATGGTTTAGGAGAAAACTTTGTATGAATTAGATAATATTCATAAACTACAAAACATGGGCCTGAATAGTTTTATGAAACTAATCAAGTTATTTTCATTTTTGTTAATTCTTTTTGCTTTCGCAATCAGCTTATCAAGACCTAATTTTATCGTGGCAAATGAAATATCAATTGTTAAATCTAATAGCAATTTTATTTCAGAAAGTAATGATATAATTGGCAAACAAAATATTTATATAGCGAAGGATGAAGACACACTTCTCGACTTAGCAAGAGATAATGGTTTAGGCTTTATAGATATAATTGCTGCTAACCAAGGTATCGACCCTTGGGTCCCTGGAGCTGGCACTAAAATTATTCTTCCGACTGCACATATAGTTCCACAAGTACCAAAAGAAGGACTAGTAATCAACCTAGCTGAACAAAGGCTATATTTGTTTGAATCTTCTAAGCAACAACCAATAACATTTCCTATAGGAGTCGGACGTGATGGGTGGGGGACCCCATTAGGTACAACCAAGATAATAGAAAAAAAGGTTAACCCTTTTTGGTTTCCTCCTAAGTCAATTAGAGAAGAAAACCCTGATTTACCAATTGCTGTAGCTCCAGGTCCAAACAACCCGCTTGGAACACATGCTTTATATTTTGATATTCCGGGATACCTTATTCATGGCACAAACAGACCTTGGGGCGTTGGGCGACGCGTAAGCCATGGATGTATAAGATTATATCCAGAAGATATTACAAAACTTTTTGACCAAGTCACTATTGGATTACCAGTAAGAATCATTAATCAACCAGTAAAGGTTGGTTGGCTAAAAGGTCAATTATATATTGAGGCTCATCCTGACCCAGAACAAGCAGATCACCTAGAAGCTAAGGGTAAAATTAAGCCTCTATCACGAGAGCTTTCTGACGATTATTTTCGAATAAAAAATGCGGCTGGAAAATCAACTGATCGCCTCAACTGGGTCAAGATACGTGAAGCATTAGAAAGGCGATCCGGCTTGCCTATAAGAATAACTGATTAAATAATATTGAGCAGAGTATATTAAAACAAAAAATTAGGGCACCTATAACAAGATGCCCTAAAGTTTTACTTTGGTTGTTTTTAACTTTGCTCCTATTTCCTCATCTGACGCTGAAATACGCGATCTGCCTTATCAGCAGCAGCCTTAGCCTCTGCAGCTGCACTTTCTGCTGCTTGAGCTGCTCTTTCAGCTGCCTCTGCAGCGCGCTCTGCAGCACGTTTTGCCTCTCCCAATGCCATGCGTATATCTCGCTGGGCTATAATAGCATCTTCAGCTATTCGTTTTGCCGCAGCAGCAGCGGCAGCAGCACCATCATTACTAGCGCTTTGATCTACCGTTTGTGGTGTTGTGCATCCAGCTATAAGCGCTATTGGTAGCGCTAACATTGCAGCACGAACTATTAGCCTTTTATTAAGCATCCATCGCCTCCTTGGAATCCCAGTAAGCTTGAGCGAAGTTGATTAGATTTACCCTACCAAGTCAAGCTCACTTTACTCCAACATTCAAAATTTACGCATTTTTTTAGTATTTTTTGCCTTTAGAGGCATATAAATCACTAAATTTAGTATTTTAGACTCATATTTTTTTGTTTAAAGAGCTCAAAGGTCCATCTATTATTCTGTTTTTCTAATATAGATTCGTATTATTTATCAAAAATAGCGTCCGCCTTTGACAAATATTGTGATTTTTTTGTTATTTCATTTTTTACACGAGAACATTCTTCCTCTAGCTCCGCAAGATAAACATTAAGGGATTCTATTGACATTCTATCAAGCCCTTCCGGTTTAATTAAACCAAGAGAACTAATTTTATCAAATTTATCATCCATTTGTCTTTCCTAATCAAGGCTAAAAAAACTAATTAATATAAAATGAGTTAAATCAAAGGATTTTTTTGCATGCAAGACTTACAAGAAAATATGAATGTTATTGAGATAACAGAAAATGGCAACCCAGATGTTTTAAAGCTATCTAAGCGCCCCATACCAAAACCAAATGTTGATGAAGTACTTATCAAAGTAACCGCTGCAGGCATTAATCGCCCAGATTTGCTTCAGCGTGCAGGTCTTTACCCCCCACCTCCAGGCGCATCTGATATCATAGGTCTCGAAGTAAGCGGGCACATTGTTACAAATGATAATAATAATAAATTTAATGTTGGAGACTCAGTTTGCGCACTAACTAATGGAGGAGGCTATGCAGAATATTGCGTGGCACCAGCATCACAAACTCTTAAAACCCCAAAAGGTTTATCAATGATTGAAGCTGCATGCATACCTGAAACCTTCTTTACAGTTTGGACAAACGTATTTGAACGAGGGAGATTAATTTCTGGAGAAAAAATTTTAATTCATGGTGGTTCCAGCGGCATAGGAACTACTGCTATACAAATGTCAAATCAATTTGGTGCTCGAGTATTCGCTACAGCAGGTAGCGACAAAAAATGCGCTACATGTGAGTCAATTGGTGCAGAATTAGCAATAAATTATAAATCATCAAACTTTGTAGAAGAAATTATGAATGTTACAAATAATTCAGGTGTAGATGTTATTCTTGATATTGTTGGTGGTAGCTATTTGCAAAAAAACCTTAAAATACTTTGTGAAGAAGGTCGTTTAGTACAGATTGCATTTCAGGAAACACCCAAGGTGAATATTAATTTATTACCAATCATGCTAAACCGACTATCATTAACTGGTTCAACACTTCGACCACAGAGCCTAGGTGCAAAAGCACGCATTGCTAAAGCGCTTGAAGAAAGAGTTTGGCCACTTATAGAGGGGCGTAAGATTAAACCAATAATTGATAAAAAATTTTCTCTGAAAGATGCAAACCAAGCACATAAATATATGGAGACTGGCGAGCATATAGGAAAGATTGCACTTGTAGTTTAATATAACCTTTGATCTAAGCATTTTTGTCTCTAGCCTGCATAATGCTATTAAGGTTATAAGGCAAAAAAAAGTTAAGATTTAAAAAACAGAATAAAGTAGAATACCTAACTTACAAACACCGTCGTAGCACTTGGAGACTATTAAAATGGCCCCCTTAATGCCTAAAGCCACTGCTGTTTGGCTTGTAGAAAACACAACCCTTACGTTTGATCAAATCGCTGAATTTTGCGGATTACACTCACTTGAAATACAGGGGGTGGCCGACGGAGAAGTAGCTGTTGGAATAAGAGGAATGGATCCAATTATAATGGGACAGATAAGTCGAGATGAAATCTCACGTTGTGAGAATGACTCTAAAGCAAAGCTGCAATTAATAGCACCAGCTGCAGAAGTTCCAAAAAGATCAAGGCGTGCGAGGTATACACCTGTCAGCAAAAGACAAGAAAGACCTAACGGTATAGCTTGGCTTTTAAAAAACTATCCAGAGCTTAGCGATTCTCAAATCGGCAAGCTATTAGGCACAACTAAAACAACTATAACAGCAGTACGTGATCGCACACATTGGAATTCCCAACATATCTCTGCACAAGATCCTGTCCTAATGGGGATATGTGGAGAGGTTGAATTAGTAGATGCTGTAAACTACTCAAGGCGCAGACAAGCTCGAGCAAATGCACGTAAAAAAGGTAGCTCATCAAAACCTGAAAAAATTTTAGAAGTTGCCAGTACTATAGCTATAGGCAATAAACCAGTTGAACTTATAGTCAAAAATGAAAAGGAAAATACCGATGACACCAATTCTGGGGCAACCGAAACTAAATCAGCCGAAACTAAAGCAACACTAGAAAACCTTGCAGAAAAGGTGTTTGGGAATAAAAGTAATGGAACGGACACGTAATATTAAAACTTCCGAGATTCAATATTAAGTTTATTTATTTTCTAATTGATTTAGATATTTATAGGATTTTAGTCTTTTTATGAAACTTTCAACTTTGTCAACTCAAGTCGAGAATCTTGCCAATGCAAGGGTGCTCTGTGTTGGCGATATTATGTTAGATCGATTTGTTTACGGCTCAGTCGAACGCACTTCCCCAGAAGCACCAGTTCCTGTTCTTGGAATTATAAATGAAAAAAAAATGCTTGGAGGTGCTGGAAACGTTGCAAGAAATATTGTTTCACTTGGAGCAAAAGCTACTCTAATTTCTGTTGTAGGTGATGACCCAGTAGGTAGAGAGTTAACATCTATGGTTGGGAAAGAAAATGGCATAGACCCGTGTCTTCTTGTAGAGAGTGGAAGGGTTTCCACAGAAAAAACACGCTTTGTAGCTGGAAACCAACAATTGCTTAGAGCAGACAATGAGATGATTTCTCCAATCTCTGAATTAGTGTCCGGGAATCTTTTAAGGGTGGCTAAAGATTTAATAAATGAGTCTGATGTTTTAATTATAAGTGATTATGCAAAAGGTATTATTAACGAAAATATATGCCAATCACTAATTACTGAAGCTCGAAAATCTGGAAAGCGAATAATTGTAGACCCCAAAGGTTCAAATTTTTCACAATATCGAGACAGTAATATAATTACGCCCAATCGGAATGAATTACATGCTGCAACGGGTTTAAATGTTAACACTTCAGAAGAAATGATTAGTGCAGCAACAAAACTTATGGAAAAATTTAATCTTGACCACACTTTTATTACAAGAAGTTCAGAGGGGATAAGCCTAGTAAGTCGGGATGGCAAAGTAGAACATTTAAATGCGCAAGCTAGAGAAGTTTATGATGTTTCTGGTGCGGGAGACACCGTTGTTGCAGCTTTAGCAGTCGCCTTAGGAGCTAATATATCCCTAAGTGACTCGGCACGGCTTGCTAATGCAGCCGCTGGAGTAGTTGTAGGCAAGGCCGGCACCGCCGTTGCTGAAACATCTGAGCTAGTTCATGCACTCAGGGCAAGCGATCTTACGGATGCTGAGGCAAAGATTGTTCCTCTTAAAAATGCTATACAAACTATAAACTCATGGCGAAAGGATGGAGACACAATTGGCTTTACCAATGGATGTTTTGACCTTCTTCATCCAGGGCATATCTCTCTGTTGTGTCAGGCTCATGCTAAATGTGACCGCCTCATAGTGGGGTTGAATAGTGACAATTCTATTAAAAAACTCAAAGGAAAAGACAGACCAATTCAAGGTGAGGACGCTCGTGCTCAAGTATTAGCTTCACTAGAAACTGTAGATCTTGTGATAGTCTTTGGTGAAGATACACCTCTGAATTTAATTCAAAATATTTTACCTGAAATTTTGGTAAAAGGTTCTGATTACACAGAGGAAGAGGTGATTGGTGCAGATATAATACTTAGAAACGGTGGGAAAATACTTTTGACGACTTTAGAACCTGGCTACAGCACAACAAACACTATAAGTAGACTTAAAGAATAATTTAAATAAAATTAATAGGTAAAATTACGCCTAATTTTTATTCATAATCGAATCGAAAAAATACCAACATGTTAGATAACAAGTTAAATAATACTTTGAAGAGAATTATTTAACTATTATCATTTAAAAAATCTGGATTTATTTTAGTTCTATAAAAAAGCAATTTAAAATAACAAATAACCCAGAAACACCAAGAAAAGCTTGGTCAAAACAATTACATATTATTTTTATCTATACCCAATAAAACTAAAACTAATTTATTTATAAGATATTCTTAAAAATATTTTTGCCAATTTGTTAATATTTTTTTTATTATATCATTCATATTCAATGCTTTTCACTCATGAGATTGTAGGTGACATGGAACAAATTCACACTGGATACAGACTCGAAGGACTTATGGTTGAACATCGCGATCTTGATCACGTAATTTCTAAACTTGCATGCCAACCTAATAGCGACAATGAGCAAATCAAACGCCTAAAGAAGCGTAAGCTTATAATCAAAGATATTATAAATAGACTTAAACTACAGATTGATAGTACGCCAGCTTAGAAAATTAAGACCAAAGTAAATAAAAATGGCCTTACCTAAACTATAGAAATAGATTCGCTCAGGTAGAGTTAATACGTGAAATACTTTATAGACTAATTACTTAATAGTCTTCTGGGCTATACATCCCGTTTAGATTTAAACATTTAGAGGTATAGGACCTTGAACGAAATCAATCCTTCAATCGGTGTTATTATGGGAAGCCAGTCGGATTGGACGACTATGCGCTATGCTGTAGACACACTTAATTCTATGAATATCAACAATGAAGTTCGAATTGTCTCAGCTCATCGCACTCCAGACCGGTTATTTGATTACGCATCTACTGCAAAGGATCGTGGGATCAAAGTTATAATTGCAGGCGCAGGTGGCGCGGCACACCTTCCAGGGATGACGGCATCAAAAACATCAATTCCTGTACTTGGGGTTCCCATTGAAAGCGCACACTTAAAAGGTATAGACAGTCTTCTCTCAATTGTTCAAATGCCAGGTGGAGTTCCTGTAGGTTCCCTCGCAATTGGTAAATCTGGAGCAATTAATGCTGCACTTCTTGCAGCCAGTATTTTAGGGCTACACGATGAAACTATAAGTAAAAAACTAGAATACTGGCGTGACGAGCAAACAAAAAACGTAGCTATAGAGCCAAGTGAAGACACTTGAGGTCTTAAATGAATTTAGCTATAAATTTTTTCTCATGATTCCAACAGGCAGCACTATAGGTATTCTAGGTGGGGGGCAACTTGGTCGTATGCTTGCTATAGCTGCTGCCCCATTGGGTTATAGCTGCCATCTTTTTTGTCCAGAAGATGATGCACCTGCCGCGGAGGTTTGTGCGAAACACACTGTTGCAAAGTATGAAAACGTTGATGCTTTAATGAGTTTTGCAAAAAATATTGATGTAGTTACATATGAGTTCGAAAACGTACCCTCGAGCGCAATCCAACTAATTGAAAAGCTTAGGCCCGTTCGACCAGGAAAGAAATCTCTTACAATTACAAGCAATAGAAGAAAAGAAAAACAATTTGCTATGCAAAATGATATTTCTGTTGCTTCCTGGCAAGAAGTTAATGAACGAAGGTTTCTTGGGTCTGCAATTAAAAAAATAGGTGTTCCATCAATTCTAAAAAGTGAAGAGTCGGGTTATGATGGTAAAGGACAGTATACAATTACATCTACAGAAAACTCCGAACTTGACCTTGCTTGGCAAAAAGTTGGAAATGTCCCTGCTATTTTGGAGGAAAAAATAGATTTTGAGCAAGAAATTTCAGTAATCATAGCAAGAGGCATTGACAACAGTACGAAATGTTATTCACCTATATTTAATGTTCATAAAGACGGTATTCTTGATTATTCTTTATCTCCTGCGCCAATAAACAACAGGATGAAAAAGAAAGCAGAACAAATTGCAATGGTTGCAGCAGAATCTCTTGATCATATCGGAGTACTCTGCGTAGAGCTCTTCCTTACAAAAAATAAAGAGCTACTGCTCAATGAAATAGCACCACGTGTTCACAATTCAGGTCATTTGACTATTGAAGCCTATAAAACTTCTCAATTTACTCAACATATAAGAGCAATTGTTGGCTTACAGTTGAGGGATTGTTTACAGCAATCAAATGCTGCTATGAAAAATTTAATTGGTCGTGATATCGATTTTTGGGAAAAAATGGATACTAATGGGGAACCTTCAGTGCATCTCTATGGGAAAAAAGAAGTCCGCACTGGGAGGAAAATGGGTCACGTAACATGGTTATACCCAACGAGCCAAGATCCATATATTCCTATAGATTTTTAGCTCCAATATCAGGATAAACTGAATTATTTTTTGCTATCTCTTGTAACTGCTCCATAAAATTTCTTATTGGACTTTTAATTGGTAAAAATTTATTCTTTAAAGACTGGAATTTCATAACCTCCTCAATCCGACGATCAAGAAAACTCCAAGTATGCTCATTTTTTTCCGATTTATCATTTAGCCAAAAAAGAAATGTAAAAAAGTAAACGTTCCCAAGAAGAGCCCGTTTAGAATAAAAATTAAAGTCAACAGAAGAATCACCGATAGAAAACCAAATACAATCAACAGTATCATAAAGCAATCGAAGCGTGGTAAAAGTATTATTAGGAGAAGCAAGCAAATGAAGCCCTGAACGCAAAGCTTCTTTATGATTTGATGCAGCACCTAGTCTAATTTTTATTGCAGCTTTAATGCGTTCCCTAATCTTCATATTATCTAGATCTAATTCTAAAACTGCATCTGCCATTCTACGGTCTGCAAGATTAGAGTGATATATTAGCAAATCAATCGGTTGTCCTGGGAATGCACAAGCAGCTTTATTTTTATTAAATCCGATGTCTTTGGCCCCTGCTAAAACAGCCTTTTGAGTCCACCCTTCAAATGGAACATGACCTAAGGTTGCATCAATCAGGTTATCTTTATATTCACTAGTTTCTTGATGCAATCGAAACATTAGTTGCTACCTTTTTATTTAAAATCTCTGATTATTTAATCCTAATTTTGAGATATCCGACTTAACTCCGATGAAAAAGCAAGAGTTGACAAGTCTTCCATTCTCATCGGATATAGAATTCCATCAAGGTGGTCATACTCGTGTTGTACAACTCGTGCATGGAAACCCTCCGCTTCGCGTTCTATTATTGTACCCTCATGAGTTATTCCAGAATAACCAATACGTTTTGCTCTTGGTACTTCTCCCGCCAAGCCCGGCAAAGACAAACATGCCTCCATACCATACTGATATTCGGAGTCTAAGATTTCAAGTTTTGGGTTTATTAATGTCAAGACTGATGAGCTATTTTTTTCCTCAGCTTCTTGGCATAAAGGATCTTGAAATACAATAATTCTTAGAGGGACATGAACTTGAGGAGCCGCTAATCCTGCTCCTCCAGCATCATGCATTGTCTCATGCATGTCTAAAACTAAAGCTTGAATATCAACTGACTCTATTTTAGCAACTGGTTCTGCTTTCAATGATAAAACTGGGTGACCCATTCGGGCAATTTTTAATATCGACATACTGTATAATATGCTGTCTTTTTACAAGAACGTAAACCCAGTTATAAAACAAATAAATGTTTCCTTGAGACATAGCTCTGTCTATGCTATTTAGCGCGACTTGTTTTTTATAAAAATAGTAACTCAGGAAAGGTCATCAGCTTGGTACAAGTTCTAGTACGTGATAATAATGTTGATCAAGCGTTAAAAGCATTGAAGAAAAAAATGCAGCGTGAGGGTCTCTTTCGCGAAATGAAAATGCGACGTCATTATGAAAAGCCTTCAGAGCGAAGGGCAAGGCAAAAAGCAGAGGCTATTCGCCGTTCAAGGAAACTTGCTCGAAAGAAAGCTCTCCGAGAAGATTAGAACTCATTGAAGCTAGAGAGACTTTACAATCTCCTCTGTCATTTTTTTTGCATCACCAAATAACATCATTGTGTTTTGATTATAGAAAACAGGATTATCTATACCTGCATAACCAGGAGATAGTGAACGTTTTACAAATAAAACTGTTTTGCACCTTTCAACATCAAGTATAGGCATCCCCGCGATAGGGCTTTGAGGATCAGTCTTAGCCAGTGGGTTGGTAACATCATTTGCGCCTATTACAAATGCGACATCTATATTTGGTAGATCACTATTTATATCATCTAATTCATAGACATCGTCATAAGAAACATTTGCTTCTGCGAGTAGAACATTCATATGTCCTGGCATACGCCCTGCAACCGGGTGTATTGCAAAACGAACCTCTACATCCTCCTTTTTTAATATATCTGCCATTTCGCGGACGACATGCTGAGCTTGTGCTACAGCCAGCCCATAACCCGGAACAATGACTACTGATGAAGCATTCTTCATAATAAAGGATGCATCTTCGGCACTTCCTGGGCGAACTGTCTTATCTCCAGAAAGTTCAGAGGATTCACTTGAGCCGCCAAAACCCCCTAAAATCACACTGACAAATGAACGATTCATAGCTCTGCACATTATGTAACTTAGAATTGCACCTGATGAACCAACTAATGCGCCAACAATAATTAAAACTGTATTTTCTAGTGTAAAACCTATACCGGCAGCAGCCCAACCAGAGTAAGAATTCAGCATTGAAATCACTACAGGCATATCTGCCCCGCCTATAGGAACAATCATCAAAACCCCAAAAAGTAGAGCCACCCCCATCATAATCCAAAAAATGTCTGAAGATTGATTAAAACAGAACAAAGCTGCCAGACCTATTATCACTATAGCAATAAATAAATTAAGAAAATGCTGACCACGGAATACTAGAGGAGCACCAGATACTAACTCTTGAAGTTTTGCGAAAGCCACTAGAGAGCCAGTAAAGGTTAAAGCGCCAATGATTCCTCCAATACTCATTTCAATACGGCTAATCAGTCTTATGTCGCCTGGAACTCCAATGTGAAATACTTCTGGTATATATAATGCTGCACAAGCGACTAGTACAGCGGCCAGACCGACAAGACTATGAAAACCAGCCATTAATTGTGGCATTGCAGTCATAGGAATACGCAATGCAATAACTGTGCCGATTAAACCACCAACTGCAATTCCAATAATTATCCAAAGATAGTCTTCAATCCCAGGTTGAGCGAGAGTTGTGCCAATTGCGATTGCCATACCAAAAATCCCATAGAGATTTCCACGTCGGGCAGTTCCTGGAGAAGATAACCCCCTTAATGCCATTATAAAGCAAACCCCAGCGACTAAATAAAGTATCGCCGCTAAATTAGGTGTCATACTTTTATTCTCCCACTATTTCTTTTTGAACATAGACAACATACGTTGTGTAACCGTGAAACCACCAAATATATTTACAGCCGCTAAACCTACGGCTATACCACCAAAAACCTTCCCTAAGCTGGTATCTAGAGGTGCTGCTGCAAGCAATGCACCAACAATAATAACACTAGAGATTGCATTTGTTACAGACATCAAAGGAGTATGAAGAGCTGGAGTGACACTCCAAACAACGTAGTATCCAACAAAAACTGCAAGAACAAAAATAGTGACTGCAATAATCAATGGATGAATTTCAAAAATGTATTCCATTTATTACTCCATTTCTTGAAGAGATGGATTCACTACAGAGCCATTTCGTGTCAAGAGTGCTCCCTTAATGATCTCGTCATCCCAATCAATTGCTAAAGTTTTACTTTCACTATCAACTATAAGACTTAATAAATTAAATAAGTTTCGCCCATATAATGCGCTAGTATCTCCAGGAACTAAAGCAGGCCAATTTTTATGACCTATAATTTTTACACCATCTATATCTACTATATTCCCAGCCTCCGATAACTCACAGTTTCCACCTGTGTCGATTGCGAGATCCGCAATTACAGAACCCCTCTTCATTTGCTGAACCATTTCTTTAGTAATAAGTACAGGTGCTTTCTTACCAGGAATTTGAGCAGTAGTTATGCAAATATCTTGCGCCACTAAACTATTATGCAAAACCGTCCTTTGTTGCTCTTTATATTCTTGGCTCATCTCACGAGCATATCCACCAGACGTTTCCGCTTCATTCTTATCATTGCTGTTAACTTCAATAAATTTTGCTCCGAGGCTCTCTACTTGTTCCTTTGCTGCAGGTCTAACATCGAATGCAGATACAGATGCACCAAGTCTTCTAGCAGTCGCGATTGCTTGAAGTCCAGCTACCCCTGCTCCAAGAACTAATACTTTTGCTGGAGCTACTGTTCCAGCAGCAGTCATCATCATTGGAAATATACGTCCGAAAATATTAGCAGCTTCAATTACTGCCTTATATCCAGCTATATTACTTTGAGAGGAAAGAGCGTCCATACTTTGGGCCCTACTTATACGAGGAATAAGTTCCATAGATATAGCTGTGACACCACGCTTAGCGTATTCATTTACTTGGTCTTTATTGAAATAAGGCGACAACAAGCCAATGAGAACCAAATCTTTACGTAACATTGATATCTCATCTATACCCTGCGACTCAATTTTTATAGGTCGTTGAACCTTGAGAATTATATCAGCTGTTCCATAAACTTCGGCTGCATCTTTGACTATTATTGCTCCGCTCTCCTCTAAAGCTAAATCTGAAATTGATGCTCCATATCCAGCTTCTGCTTGAACGAAAACCTCTGCACCCATCTTACATAGTTTTTTTATTGTATCAGGTGTTGCTGCAATTCGCGTTTCACCATCCAATACTTCTTTAAGAATTCCAATTTTCATTTGAAAATTTGCCGCTATATTTAAATTACACTATAAAATTTATACCAATCAAACGTGAATTTGATTTGTAATAATTCATATTTAAAATTTCTATGTGACGTTTATATACAATTTTTGCAGTTAAATACCAGAAAGTTCATCAATGTAAGCCTCAATAACGTTAAGTCCTGTAGTCCAAAATTGTTTTTTTTCAGCATTCAGGCCAAAAGGAGAGAGCAATTCCTTATGAGATAGAGTTCCCCCTGCTTTAAGTAAGTCTATGTATAATGGTTCAAATCCCTCTGGTTTTTTAAGGTAGGCTCCGTAAAGAGCATTTACCAGACAATCACCGAAAGCATATGCATATACATAAAATGGTGAATGAATAAAGTGTGGGATATAAGCCCAAAAATACTTATAATCCCCACTAATGTCCACTGATGGACCAAGACTTTTAGACTGAGATTCTAACCATATTTCACAAATTCGATCAGTTGTTAACTCACCACTTCTTCTTTCTAAATGGATATTTTGTTCAAATTGGCAAAAAGCAACCTGCCTAACTACGGTGTTAAGCATATCTTCAACTTTAGCTGCTAGCATCACTTTCCTAAGCTTGATATCATCAACACATTTTAACATTGCTTGAAATGTTAGCTGTTCACCAAATACAGAAGCTGTTTCTGCAAGTGTAAGTGGGGTTTCAGACATTAAATGACCACAATCTCCAGCCAGCACCTGATGAATTCCATGACCAAGTTCATGAGCTAAGGTCATAACATCTCTATTTTTACCTTGATAATTTAGTAGTAAATAGGGATGAGCACTTGGGACAGTAGGATGCGCAAATGCGCCTGGAGCTTTTCCTGATAAAAGTTGAGCATGTATCCATTCATTATCAAAAAACTGCTGGCCTATATTTGCTAAAGTAGGCGAAAAATCTCTATAGGCTTTTGATACTGTATCTACCGCATCCGCCCATGGAATTTCCTTTTCTTGAGCTTTAGATATGGGGGCATTCCTGTCCCAATAAGACAATTTTTTAACACCCATCCACTTAGCCTTAAGTTTATAATATCTGTGCGAAATCCTCGGATAGGCTTCTTCAACCGAACTTATTAAAGTATTAACAATTTCATTCTCAACTCTATTACTTAGATTCCGTGAATATATTGGTTCTGAGAAGTTCCTCCAGCGGTCCTCAATCTCTTTATCTTTGGCCAAGGTATTAGTAATGAGGGCAAATGACTGTATGTTCTTACTAAGGGTCTTACCAATAGATTCTCCTGCTTTTCTGCGCTTTTCCTCGCTATTGTCAGACAAGAAATCAAAAATTTCTGTAATAGTTAATTCCTTATCATCAACATAAAACCTTAATTTTGAAATTAGTTGATCAAAAAGCCTTACCCAAGCAGATGAAATAAGTTGTTTTTCATTTAAAAGCTTTTCTAAATCATCAGAAAGTTGATGGTTTCTCTCTGCCCTTACATCCATTATCCAGGGTTTAAAAAAAGAAACTTTTTGACACTCAGTTAAAGTAGCTATTTTACTATCATCTAAACGGCTAATTTCTAATTTTACAAAAAGAATTTTTGATGAAATTTCTGTAGCCTTCTCTTGCATATTCTGAAAAAACTTGCCCTTATTTTGGTCATCCATATCAGTACAATAAGTTAAATAGGAAAAACTAATGAACTTATCTACGCCTTCCTTAATACTTTGAAATTCAGTTATTAATTCCAAAAAAGATGATGCGCTTGCCTCTGAGATTTTATTTTCAAATAATTGGTTTAATGACTCAGCACGCTTAAATAAATTGCTAATATCATTAGTCAATTGCTCTGATTTAACTCCAGAATATAGATCATTTAGATCCCACTTAGGTAAATTATCATTAAGTTTATCAAGAAACACTTTAGTATCCTCTATGTATTGTTTTTATCTCAAAATTAATATTCATTTATCCTTTGGCAAAACACTTATACCTATAAATTTGTATGAAGCCGATTAACAATCTACAATTACTAATCAATTTAGGATGAATATAAAGGAGATAAAGTGAGTTACGATAAATGGACTAGCCTACCTCATATGTTTTTCGATAAATCTCAAAGCGGAAATCAAAAACCGTTCCTCTGGGAAAAAACTACCGGAGTTTATGAATATCTCTCATGGTCTGATGTGGCTCATGCCGTTGAGTCTCTTGCCAATGGACTCAGAGCAGCTGGCATTAATAGAGGTGACAGAATCATGCTAATATCAGAAAATCGACCTGAATGGGTTATAGCAGATCTGGCTATAATGTCAGCTGGAGCCATTACAGTTCCCGCCTATACTACAAACCAAATAAAAGACCACAAGCATATACTCCACGATAGCTATGCAAAAGCAGCTTTTATATCAACACAAGAATTAGCAAAACAGTTTCTCCCTGCTGCAAAAACCAGCGATAGCCTTGAGTTTTTAGTCACTATGGAAGAAATCAATATTGGTGACTTCAATAAATTGACTCTCACATGGCAAGGGATTCAAGATCTTGGTAAAAAAACTGAGAATAAAACTAAAGATCTATTAAAAGATCTTACCAAGAATGATCTAGCATGCATTATTTATACTTCTGGCACAGGAGGAAGTCCTAAAGGAGTAATGCTAAGCCATGGTTCTATTATAGCTAATTGTATGGGCGCAAAGAATGTGCTCGATCAGCTTGGTGTTGAAAATGAAATTTTTCTCTCTTTTCTGCCTTTAAGCCATGCCTATGAACATACTGCTGGTTTATACTTCCCAATTTCTATTTCTGCAGAAATTTATTTTGCAGAAGGAATTGAAAAATTAGCAACTAACCTAAAAGAGGCAAGGCCTACCCTGATGATTAGTGTTCCACGCCTTTATGATGTTATGCGCAACAGAATTTTGCAAGCAATGGCAAAACAGGGATCTATAAAACGAATACTCTTCCATGCCTCACTGAAACTTGGAACTATCAATTATGAGACACCAGAAAGACTAAATTTATTCGATAAAATCTTTAATAAATTATTAGATATACTTGTCAGAAAAAAAATCAAAGAACGATTTGGTGGTCGTCTGAAGGCTATGATTTCGGGTGGAGCACCCCTCAATATTGAAGTTGGGAATTTTTTTACTGCACTAGGGGTAAGACTCCTTCAAGGATATGGGCAAACTGAAGCAGCACCAGTTATAAGTTGCAATAGACCCAATAACCTTGATTTGTCCACTGTAGGAGCAGCTTTAGAGGGTGTTAGTGTAAAGATATCATCTGATGGTGAAATACTAGTGGCTGGAGATCTAGTAATGAAAGGCTATTGGAATGATGAAAAATTAACTTCACAGACTATACGTAATGGCTGGTTGCATACCGGGGATATAGGGCAACTAGACAATCAAAACCGCATTAAAATAACTGATAGGAAAAAGGATATTATTGTTTTATCGGGTGGAGATAATATCTCGCCGCAACGAGTAGAGGGGGTTTTAACATTACAATCAGAAATTGCCCAAGCTATGATTTATGGAGACAAAAAGCCCCATCTTGTAGCTCTTATTGTTCCTGACCAAGATTTTGTTAATAGGTGGAAAGAATCGCATAAAAATAATGCGCAAGAAGACGAACTTAATAAAAATAAACAATTTTTGAAAGCTATGTCGAGTGTTGTTGACAACGCAAATTTGCAGCTTTCGGGTATTGAACGTATTAAACGTTTTATTATAACTTTCAATGAATTTTCTGTAGAAAATGAATTAATGACCCCTACTTTGAAAGTTCGTAGACATAAGATAAATGAAATTTATGAACATTCTTTAAACAATCTATATTAATTTTATTTCTAGGTTTGGAATGGAAGTTCTCCGTATTTCCAAGTAAATTATAAAAATAACAAATGATGCTTTATAGGAATGATTAACTCTCAAGCATACTATGTGTATACTAATAAATATACCTCGTGAGTAAGCGATTTTAAAAGTTTGGGGGAGGCCGTGGCACTCACAACCATTACATTAGACGATAAATATACGGCAACTGATGGACGAGTCTATATGACTGGAACGCAGGCTCTCGTCCGCCTTCCTATGATGCAATATCATAGAGATATGGACCTAGGTTTAAATACGGGCTGTTATATATCTGGTTATAGGGGCTCACCTTTAGGAAGTTATGATAAAGCCCTATGGCAAGCTAAAAATTTCTTAGACGAGCACAACATACACTTTAATCCTGGAGTCAATGAAGATTTAGCAGCTACAGCTGTTTGGGGCACTCAGCAAGTCGGTCTAGCAGGTGATAGTAAATTAGATGGTGTTTTCTCAATCTGGTATGGCAAAGGACCTGGCGTTGATAGATCAATGGATGTTTTGAAACACGCTAATACTGCTGGAACAGCAAAATACGGTGGTGTTCTAGCTTTAGCTGGCGATGATCATATTTGTGCTTCTTCAACTCTTCCTCATCAAAGTGAATACGATTTTGCTGCAGCACATATTCCAGTTTTAAACCCAGCTGGTGTCCAAGAGTTTATTGATTATGGGTTGTTAAGCTGGGCAATGTCTCGATATACAGGCTTATGGTGTAGCATGGTCTGTATCGCTGAAACTTTAGATAGTTCAGCAATTATTTCTTTGGACCCTCATCGGTTGAAAATTGTTGAGCCTTCTAACTATTCACTACCAAAAGAGGGGTTAAATATTCGATGGCCAGACCCGCCAATGGCTCAAGAATTAAGACTACATGAGTTTAAACATGATGCAGCACTAGCTTTTGCCTATGCAAATAAAATTGACCGTGAAGTAATAAGTTCAAAAGAAAATAGAAAAATAGGAATAGTTACAACAGGCAAAGCATATCTTGATGTTCGCCAAGCATTAGATGAAATAGGAATTGACGAACGAAAAGCTTATGAAATTGGATTAAGTGTATATAAAGTTGGAATGGTGTGGCCATTAGAACCCTATGGACTGAAAACCTTCGCAAAAGGCTTAGAAGAAATCCTAGTTGTTGAGGAAAAACGCAGCCTTCTAGAAGATCAAATTCGTAATATACTTTATGAACTCCCAGACGGAAACCGACCCCGTGTAACTGGGAAAAAGGATTTGGCTGGAAATTGGCTGCTCAAATCTGCAGGTGAGATTGATCCGCAAATGGTTATTAAAGCTATTTCTCAACGTTTCGGAAACATGAGCGGTTTTGAGCCAACTAGAACCCTAGTAAATAAAATTGAAAAACATGAAGAGAAAATATCCCTTATTTCCTCTTCTACAGCAGAAAGGTCACCTTACTTTTGTTCCGGATGTCCTCATAATACATCTACTAAAGTCCCAGATGGAAGTCGTGCATTAGCAGGGATTGGATGTCATTATATGGCCCAGTGGATGGATCGTAATACAGAAAGTGCATATCATATGGGCGGCGAAGGAGCTGGATGGATTGGTCAAGCCCCTTTCGTAAAGACCAAACATGTTTTTCAGAATATCGGAGACGGTACGTATTATCACTCAGGGATATTAGCTATTCGTGCAGCAGTAGCTGCAAAAGTAAATATCACATACAAAATACTTTATAATGATGCAGTTGCAATGACTGGGGGTCAACCAATGGATGGTCCCCTAACTGCTGAAAAAATTACTCAGCAAGTTGCTGCCGAGGGTGTAGATAGAATTGCTGTTGTATCAGATGAACCTCAAAAATATCCAATTAATAGTAAATTTGCACTAGGAGTAACTATCCATCACCGAGATGAATTAGATTCAGTCCAAAGAGAACTAAGAAAAATAGAAGGTGTATCAGCAATAATTTATGATCAAGTTTGCGCAACAGAAAAAAGAAGACGGCGCAAACGTGGAATCATGCCTAAAGCTGATTGGAAGGTAGTTATAAACCCTGAGGTATGTGAAGGATGTGGAGATTGTGGTACGACCTCAAATTGTCTATCTCTACACCCACTAGAAACGGAGTTAGGTCGTAAAAGAATAGTAGACCAATCCTCGTGCAATATGGACTATAGTTGCATTAAAGGTTTTTGCCCTAGCTTTGTATTAATAAAAGGAGGGGAAACAAAGAGTAACGCACCGATAACAATAGAAGATACTTCTAAAACTTTATCTGAACCAGATAAACCAGACTCTGAAAAGCCTTACTCAATTCTTATTTCTGGCATAGGAGGAATGGGTATTGTTACTTTGTCTGCAATAATCGGGACATCAGCCAAAATTGATGGGAAAGCAGCAACTGTTCTTGACAAAGCCGGGCTTGCTCAAAAATATGGAGCTGTAACTAGCCATATTAGAATTGCAAATAATTCCAGTTCACTTCATGCAGTAAGGATATCTAATAATGAGGCTAATTTGCTAATAGGTGCTGATTTAATTGTTTCTGGAAGTCCAGAATCTCTATCAAAACTAAGATTTGGAATGACTAACGCAATAATTAATTCATCACAAACTGTAACAGGTGAATTCACTCGTAACCCTGACCAAGATTATCCTCAAGAGTCTATTGAGGATACTATTAAAGACTTTGTATCACATTCAAACGCTGATTTTATCGATGCAACAAAAATTGTTACAACACTTTTTGGGGATGCGCTTTACACTAATCTATTTCTTCTCGGCTACGCCTTTCAAAATGGACTTATTCCATTAAAATCAGAGTCAATAGAAAAGGCGATTAGACTAAATGGGATAAAGGTCGAAAAAAATTTACAGGCATTTAGAGCTGGAAGAATATATGGTCATAATAAAAACTCATTATCGGTTCCAAGATCTACTTCTGCTAATACAAAAACTATCTTTAAAACTTTAAACGATAAAATTGAATACCGATACCAAGATCTCATAGCCTATCAAAATAAATTATATGCAGACAAATATAAAAATCTATTAAATTCAATCAAAATATCTGAGCAAAGTCTTTCAAATAGTTCTGAAAGGCTCCAAGAAGAAGTCGCTATAAGCTACTATAAATTATTGGCTTATAAAGATGAATACGAGGTTGCGAGGCTTTACACTGATGGACGTTTTGAATCACAATTAACAGAACAGTTTCAAGGTAAGTTTTCATGCTATTTTCATCTAGCTCCTCCATTTTTAGGCAAGCGCAACTCTAATACAGGGCACCAAGAAAAACGCTTATTCAGTCCAAAAATGTTTTACGCTTTTAAATTAATAAAAAATCTTAAATTTTTACGTGGTACAATTTTTGATATTTTTGGGATGTCGCAAGAGAGAAGAAAAGAACGTGAACTAATTTCAAATTTTGAAAAAAATATGGGTTATATTCTTAATGGATTAAGCTCAGATAATTATCAGAGTGCTATCGAAATAGCTAAGCTACCCCAAAAAATTCGAGGCTTTGGGCATGTAAAAGAGAAAAACATTAAGGAATTTGAAAAAGAAAATAGCCTATTATTAGCAAATTTTAACCATCAAAACCCAAGCTCTAAGGTTGCTGAATAAATCAGTTAATTAATATATTAACAAAACTACTAATAACTTAAGTCAGAAAATTATGCTACTTTAGCTAATTAACACCCTGCCCTTCATCAAATGCTTTTGCCTGTTCTGGGCTTGCCTCTGACTGAAATTTTTTCTTCCAATCAGAATACGGCATTCCATAAACCCTCTCACGGGCCTGCTCATAATTAATATCTAAACCATTTTCTACCGCAGCTCCAGCATACCACTTAGAGAGGCAATTTCTGCAAAATCCAGCAAGATTCATTAAATCTATGTTTTGCACGTCTGTTCTTTCCCTTAAATGATTAACTAAGGTTCTAAAGGCTGCAGCTTCAAGTTCTGTTTTAGTAGAGTCGTCCATTTTTTTCTCCGTTAAGCGTATAATCATTCAGTATAAACGTGTATTGTCAATTTTGAGAGTAAAAATTAGCATAACCAGGCTGCTAGTTAATGACAATTCAACCCTATAAGTTTCTAAAAGAGCTTTTTTGCACTGCAGTTGATGCAGCGCATCCATCCCAGTGCATCAATAATAACCTACCTGAGCCACCCATTGGTAGAACAGTTATTGTTGGTGCCGGAAAAGCAGCTGCATCAATGGCTCTAGCTATAGAAAAAAATTGGAATGGACCCCTAGATGGATTAGTAATCACGCGGTATGGTCATAAAACTGCTTGTAAGAAAGTTGAAGTAGTTGAAGCGTCACACCCAGTACCTGATGCAAAAGGAATAACTGCTACAAAACAAATACTAAACTTAGTTAGCCAGCTCACCAAAAAAGATTTGGTGATTTGCCTTATTTCTGGCGGAGGTTCTTCCCTTCTTACTCTTCCTGCAATAGGTATCTCTTTACAAGACAAACAATCACTTACCCAAAAATTATTACTGAGTGGAGCTAGAATTTCTGAAATTAATTGTGTTCGCAAACATCTTTCAGCAGTAAAAGGTGGGCGCCTCGGAATAGCATGCTATCCAGCAAAACTAATTACATTAGCTATTTCAGATGTACCAGGAGATAATGCCTCTGTAATTGCGTCGGGGCCAACAGTTGGAGATCCAACTACCCTTCAAGACGCAGAAAATATCCTTAAAAAGTATAACATTAAGGCTAATGCAAATATTTTACAGTACCTTAAATCAATAAAAAATGAAACTCCCACGCCCAGAGAGAAGAAGTTAGAGAAAACAAAATATAAGATTATTTCTTCACCATCAATATCCTTGCAGGCGGCTGAAAAATTCGCGAAATCATATGGATTGTTAACTATTAACCTAGGTGACAGCCTTGAGGGTGAATCTATCAAAATGGGACATAAACATGCAAAATTAGCTAAGAGAACACCGCATGGGACAGTTTTACTTTCGGGCGGTGAAACAACTGTGACAGTAAAAGGCTCTGGACGAGGTGGTAGAAATTCTGAATATGCTCTAGCAGTTGCTAGTGAACTAGATGGGTTGCCGGGTATATACGCAATTGCATGTGATACTGATGGAATAGACGGAACTGAAAATAATGCAGGGGTAATTGTAACTCCGGACACACTTTTACGTGCAAAGAAAGCTGGTCTATCAGTTGAGTTAGCACAACTTCATAATGATTCTTATAGCTTCTTTCAAAAAATTAACGACCTTGTCATCACTGGCCCTACTCTGACTAATGTAAATGATTTCCGAGCAATACTGATTTTACCTAAAAATTGATATTATGTGCTATTATAAGTTATGCGCAGACACCGACGAACAAAGATTGTTGCAACTTTAGGTCCATCTAGTTCAGATATTAATAATATTAAAGATCTGTTTATGGCTGGAGTAGATGTATTTCGCCTTAATTTTAGTCATAGCACCCAAGCTGACCATTTAGCACGATACGAAATAATCCGTACATTAGAAAAAGAAATTGGAAGACCCATAGGGGTTTTAATCGATCTACAGGGACCAAAGTTAAGAATTAGTGAAATAGAAAGTACGCACGTAGAACTTAAAACAGGAAATACATTTAGACTAGATACTCAAGAAACACCCGGAAATTCCTCAAGAGTTCAATTACCTCACCCTGAAGTTTTTAAAAGTCTCACACAAGGAGCAGAAATTTTACTTGATGATGGCAAAATAAAGCTAAAAGTAATTAATTTTGGCTCTGATTTTGTGGACACTGAGGTAATGGTTGGTGGTACCCTTTATAGTAATAAAGGTGCAAATTTCCCTGACATAGAGCTAGGTGTGGGATCTATCACTAAAAAAGATCGAAGTGATCTTGAGTTTGGACTAGAAATGGGAGCAGACTGGGTTGCTCTCTCCTTTGTTCAAAGACCTGCGGACATAAAAGAAGCACATGATTTAATTCGTGGGCGCGCTCGAATAATGGCAAAGTTGGAGAAACCTGCAGCACTCCAAACTATAGAAGAAATTATCACATTATCCGATGGAATTATGGTTGCTCGTGGAGATCTAGGAGTGGAATTAGCCCCGGAAGATGTACCTTCAATACAAAAACGATTAATAAGAAGAGCCCGAAGAGCTGGTAAACCTGTGGTTGTCGCAACACAAATGTTAGAATCAATGGTGCACAACCCAGCACCAACTCGCGCCGAAACATCAGATGTAGCAACAGGTGTATATGATGGCTCAGATGCACTAATGTTGTCAGCTGAGTCTGCGATAGGTAAATATCCAATTGATTCTGTAAAGATGATGAGCAGAATTATTGAGAGTGTGGAGGCAGATCCAACCTATATTGAACTAATTAGAAATAGAGAAAGTGACCCAGAGCCAACAAGCTCAGATGCCATTACTGCTGCAGCAAGACAGGTTGCAGACACTATTGCTGCTGCTGCTATTGCGACTTATACAACTTCTGGATCAACAGCATTTAGAGCTTCACGAGAACGACCAAGTGTACCCATACTAGTACTAACCCCTAACCTTGGCACAGCAAGGTCTTTAGCAATAGGTTGGGGACTACATTGTATTCATACAGAGGACGCAAAAAGCTTTAAGGAAATGGTGGAAAAAGCTTCAGACAAAGCCATGAAAGAAGAATACGCCAAATATGGAGATAAACTAGTTATTACTGCTGGTGTACCATTCGGTACACCTGGTTCAACAAATGTCTTAAGAATTGAAATTGTAAACTAATTATTTCACTTTAAATAATATAAAGAAGATAAAAAATTTTAGATTTATTAT
>MDSW01002217.1_pt1 | contig 22939 bp, 23 predicted proteins | sample 811171 | NCBI WGS metagenome assembly MDSW01 (sample SAMN05326641, study PRJNA326480) | marine metagenome | isolation source: seawater | place: Atlantic Ocean: North West | collected 2012 | reverse complement strand
CCATGGACGACTCGTACTTATTCGTACTTATTCGTACTTGCTCGTACACAGTTCCGGCTGTGCCCCAAGGGCGAGGCGCTCAACGAAGCGTGCTTCACCAAGCTGCCCTTATAGTGACACGCGACTACCCAGGGTGTCAAGACAGCATCGGGCAATTGAAGACCATTGACGGAAAACAGGCTTTTTTGATGCGATCAACTGCCCCATCACCGGATGCAGGACCTCAAGAGACGTATCGATATCGCTAGTGCGACTCGGAATGAGACTTTGGTCGCTTGACGTTCTTGGCCAGACCGAGCTTCTCAAGCAACCGGATTTCCCACCAGGTCACGTCCATCTCCCACCAGCGATGCTGGTTGGAGGCGCTCGACGGATCATGATGATGATTGTTGTGCCAACCTTCCCCGACAGTCAGCAGCGCCACCAGCCAGTTGTTTCTGCTTTCATCCGTGGTCTTGTAGTTGGAATAACCGAACATGTGTGAAAGAGAGTTGACTGACCATGTGATGTGCCAGACCACGACGGTACGGACAAGGACACCCCAGACGAACAGGCTCAATCCAAACTGAACACCCGCCATCACGGCACCATCAACGGCCCAGCCGATGAAGAAGCCCACGAGGAAGAACAGAATCGCATGGGCGACATAGAGCCAGACCCAGAGATATCCCTTTTCGAGCCTCATGTAGAACGGATCACGAAGAACGTCGCCTGCGAACTGTCGATAGGTATCGATGTTGTGGGTGGCCTTGTTGCGGATGAGAAGCCAGCCGATATGGCCCCAGATGAAGGTCACCAGCGGACTATGGGGATCGTCCTGTTCATCCGAATGCTTATGGTGATACCGATGGATCGCAACCCACTTGGCCGGCGTGTCCTCCATGCAGCACAGGGCAATGATCACGAAGGAACGCTCAAGCCACTTGGGCAGCTTGGCGCTGTTGTGCGTCAGGATCCTGTGATAGCACAGATTGATTCCCTGGCCGAAGACATGAATACCGAGGATCATCACGATCAGGCCGGTCCAGCTGAACAGCCATGGAATGACGGCTGCCAGGGCCAGGATATGGATCAACGAGATGGCGATGGCATAGGGCCACACGACCTGGCCACGGATGATCGTGTCGGGGAGCGCCAGGCGGGGCGACTCGGCCTTTGGGGTCTCTAATGCGTCTGCAGAATGCGGGGGAGTCGCCATGAAGTCCTTTCCGGATGACAAGTTGCCCCAATCAGCATCCGTGCCCGGTAAGGGTATCTGGCCGGGTTCTTTGAGGCAAATCAAACCGGCCGAACCCCCTTTCCAGAAAACGTTTTCCTGATGAGATCGCTTAGGATGACAACGCCAACACGGGGGACCCCATCCACATGACTCCAGTCAAGATTCCATGCCTGTGGATGCGAGGCGGGACCTCCAAGGGGGCCTACTTCCTGGCAGAAGACCTGCCCACGAACCAGGCCCTTCGTGATCAAGCCCTGCTTCAGGTCATGGGATCACCGGATCCAAGACAGATCGACGGCCTGGGTGGCGGCGACACCCTGAGCAGCAAGGTCGCCATCGTGTCCAGATCCACTCGGGATGACTCTGACCTGGATTACCTCTTCGCACAGGTTGCCGTCGATCAACCCATCGTGGACACCTCGGCAAACTGCGGCAATATTCTCTCAGGGGTGGCTCCATTCGCCATCCTCAGGAATCTCATCGAGACATCCGATCCTGAAACCATTGTTCGCATCTACAACGTCAATACAAGCAGTCGAATTCATGCCACTGTCCAGACCTCTGGAGGCCAACCACAGTTTGCCGGTGAGGCCGCCATCGATGGTGTTCCGGGGACTGCTGCTCCGATCCAGCTCGACTTCCAGGATGTGCTTGGCCCCCTCACCGGACACGTCCTTCCGACTGGCAACACAACGGACATGTTCGAGGGTGTCAAGGTGACCTGTGTCGACAGTGCCAATCCGGTGGTCCTGATGCATGCCGAGGATGTCGGAGAGTCGGGACACGAATCACCGGAAACCCTCGATGCGGATCATCCACTGCTTGTGAAGATCGAAGCCATTCGGAAGGCAGCCTCGCTCAAGATGGGACTTGGGGATGCGACGGATCGAGTCATCCCGAAGGTGGCTCTGCTGTCTCCGGCTGTCGATGGCGGAAGCATCTGTTCACGGTATTTCACTCCGGCACACTGCCATGCCGCCCATGCCATCACTGGGGCGATTGCCGTTGCCGTCGCCACTACGATCGAAGGCTCCGTTGCCGCAGACCTGGAAGTCGATGAACAGCATGGCTCCAGAACGGTCCGCATCGAACATCCCAGTGGTCATGTCGATGTGATCCTGACGCTGCAGGACGATGGCCAGGTGAAGAGTGCCGGGATCATTCGAACGGCTCGCCCGATCATGGATGGCGTCGTGGAGATTCGAGACTCGTCTGCATGATCGACTCGCAGCAACTCGACATCACCGCTCAGGACCGGCGTTTCTACTGGTTCTGGATCCTGCCGATCCAGACCATGCTCATGACCGCCTACATCGTGCCGATGTACGGCTTCAATGCCTACATCGAACCGATCAATGAGATCTTCAATCCAGCCAGAGCACTGGACGGCTGGCCCGGCGCGATCTCCGGCGGCCTTGTGTTCCTGGGAACGACGCTCGGTGCGGTCCTCGAACGACTCCTTGGGAAACTCTCCCACTCTGCCCGCATCCAACTGCTTCTCTCGAACATCCTGATCGCTGTGACCCTGGTGATCTTCGCCGTTGCCTGCTGGTACGAATCCATATGGCTGCTCATGACGGGAGGTTCATTCCTGATGGGCATCGGCATGGGATGCAATTTCTCGTTTTCGGCCAAATTGCTTCTGAGTTGGGGACGTCACATGGGCCATCTTGGATTGCAGTCCGGTGTCTTCGGACTGCTCTTCGGTGTCTGGGGTGCGATCTATTCACTCATGGCGCCCATGCTGATTCAACGATGGGGTATCGAGTGGACGTTCATCGGAACCGCTTGCTTCGTGATGCTCTTCGCTTTTCTGTCCGTCATTCGACTGAGGATGCCAGTGGAGCCTGCCGCTCGATCAACGCTCGACAAACCGGTCCTCTCCCTGAGGCAGATCGCGGCAACCAGGCAGTTCTGGTTCTTCACGATCTGCATGCTGATCCTTCTGACACCTGGATTCGGGTTCAAGGTGATCGTCCAGTCACTTTCTGAACACATCTATCACGTCAGCAGTCTGACGGCATCACTGGTCGCGGTCGCGTTCCTCATGTCCTATGGCATCTCACGTTTGATCTGCGGTCTTCTGGCGGATCACGTTCGCTTGAAACCGATGTATCTCCTGTTCACAGGCGGACAGATGATTCTGCTGACCGTAACGGCCATCGCGCTTCCCGATGTGCAGGGCATTGCCTTCATTGCAGTCATGATGTGTCTGATTGGAAGCCTTTTCGCCGCCGGCAAGAGTCTCTGGGGCATGCTGGCAATGGCACTCTTCGGCAGTTCGAACCTCAACAGCGCCATCCATGGTCTGCTGGTCGCGTTCGGACTCGCCGGCCTGCTCGGACCAGTCACTCTCAACTGGGCACTTCGTTCGGATGATGTCCTGAGAACCACATCCTGGTGGATGTATGCGATGGCTGGCGCAATGGGATTGGCATGCCTGCTGGTCTGGCTCATGCGAACCTTTGATTTCGAAGCCGCTGCCAATCACAAGCATCAGCCCATGCATTGGAAGCCGTCCGAGCGGGATGAACGTGATCGCTTCTAGTGATTGCAATCCAATCCAAACTGATCAGGCATGCTTCAGCATCGCGATTGCCAGCCCATCGCCGATCGGATTCAGGCTGTACTCCACTCGATCATCCTCGAGCAGCTTGGCAGCCAGTTCCCGTGTCGCCACGGTTGATTCATCGTTGACTTCGGGATCAGCGACTCGACCACCTCGCAACATGTTGTCGAAGGTCAGCAGTCCACCGGGCCGCAGCAGTTCAAGACCCTGTTCGTAGTACGAGGGATAGCCTTCCTTGTCCGCATCCACGTAGATGAAGTCATAGGTGCCGGCTTCCCCCGCCTCGATCATCGCAGCCAGACTCTCGGCTGCAGGACCGACTCGCGGAATGATGCGATCCGACACACCTCCACGATCCCACCAGGACTGGGCGACGGCCATGTGTTGCGGATCGAGATCACAGGCAACGACCACGCCGTCATCCGGCAGGGCCATCGCCATGCCCATGGCGCTGTATCCCGTGAAGACACCGACTTCGATGACACGCCTGGCCTGCATGGTCTTCAGCAGAACACCCAGCAGCTGGACCTGCTCGGGAGATGTCTGCATCTCGCCCTCGGGATGATCTTCCATGGCCTCACGCAATTCACGCATGATGGGCACTTCCCGAAGGGTGTGCGCCATGAGCCATTCATGTACGGGAGCATCGAGCTGGATAGTGCGTCGCGACATTCCGGAAGAGTCTAACGGGCTGCCGTCCATTCAGACATCTTTGCGGGATCAGGAACAGGGCCCCCACCCGGCGATCATCGCCAGGACATCGTTGACGCCGACAAATCCATCGCCATCGACATCTGAATCCGGATCTTCCTGACCATACGCTGCCAGAAGCTGAAGAATGTCATTCACATCCGTCTGATCGTCACCATTGATATCGGTGGAACATGGTGTGCCGATGACGCTGACATCCACGACCAGATCGACGTAGACCGTCTCGAGCTGCACCGTGACTTCACCGAAGATCGGAATGTCGGTCGAGGCCGTTCCCAGCACGATGTTCTCCATCAGCATGTTGCCCTGGCCGTTCTCATCAAGACCGAGCGAGATGTCGAACGCAATCGTGACCGGTTCCGGTGGAGGTGGCTCCAGAAAGGAAGTCGTGCCACCATCGAGTGGACACGGGCCTTCGAAGATGCCACCGAATGAGGAATCGGGAAGCTGATCGGACACGTCGATCGGCCCGAACTCGATGCCGAAGTAGGTGACATCGACAGAGACGCCCGTGATGGATACCTGCAGGTCGTATTCCCCCCCGTCAGGACGCACCGAGGTGGGGCTCGTCCAGGCGACATCCTCGCCGGATGTCTGGATCGAAAGGGGCCAGCTGGCGGTGTCGGCGCCTCCCAATGCGGAAGCGGCCACGGCGATCAGGGGTGTCATCAACATCACACCATCATGGCAGTTCTAGAAGCCCGGTCAAGAGATGACCTGGGGTGTTCGACTCCAAATAGAGCCCCGCGAGGTCATTTCAGGGCCTCACGGGGATAAATTTGGTCAGGACTGGCAGTACGGGCGTGGTTCAGTCGTCACATGGCCCCCATTGTCCGTCGTCAACAGCCATGGAACAAGGATTTACTCAGCCAATTTCAGGCCGGGATTCTGTCCAGAAATGGGGGCATTCCCTACTTCAGGCCATATTCCTTGAGCTTTCGGTAGAGCGTGCGTTCTCCGATGCCCAGAAGCTCGGCGGTCTGTTCGCGGTTTCCGCCGGTCATCGCCAGCGTCTGTCGCATGGCCTCCTTCTCGAGGCGATCGAGACCGATGCCGGCCAACGCCCCCATGTGGAGATGCTCGTCTTCGTCGGTCATCCGGACATCGTCCGGAACCTCGGCCACATCGATGTGCGGCGTCGTCGCCATCACGACCATCCGCTGCACGACATTGAACAACTGACGGATGTTCCCGGGCCAGTTGTAGGCGACCAGTCGAAGCATCGCCGCCTCGGTGAAATCGGGCTGCGGCTTCCCCTGTTCACCGGCGAAGCGTCCGGCCGCATGATTGACCAGCAGCGGAATATCCTCACGACGCTCACGAAGTGGTGGCAGATGGATCTCTGCGCCGTTGATCCGGAAGTACAGGTCTTCACGGAATTCCTCGGTTTCGATCCGATGCTTGAGATCACGATTGGTCGCACTCACGAACCGGACATCGACGTGATGTTCCGTATTGGTCCCCAAGCGGATCACCTCACCCGTCTCCAGGACCCGCAACAGCTTGGCCTGCATCGTGAGCGGCATGTCACCGATCTCATCGAGGAACAGGGTGCCGTCGTCGGCGTACTCGAAGACACCCTCACGATCCTTCTCGGCACCAGTGAAGGCACCCTTGACGTGGCCGAAGAGCTGGTCCTCGAGAAGGCTCTCGCTCTGTCCGGCACAGTTGAAGGCGACGTAACGCTTGTCGACACGCTGGGACTGATTGTGAATCGCCCGGGCGATCAGCTCCTTGCCGGTACCGGACTCACCGGTGATCAGAACGGGAATCATGCTCGGCCCGACCTGCTTGATGGTCTGGATGACCTTGCGCATCGGCGCCGAGTCTCCGATGATGCCCTCGAAACCGAAGGCCGAATCGACCTTGCCCTGCAATCGGACATTGTGATGACGAAGTCGGACGGTCTCGACCGCCCTGTTCACGAGATTGCGGAAGACCTCGAGATCCAGCGGCTTCTCGATGAAGTCGTAGGCGCCGCCTTGCAGCGCTGCCTTGGCCGTACCGACGTCGCCATGGGCCGTCACCATGATGACTTCGGAATCAGGCTGATGCTCACGGGCATATCGAAGGACCTCGAGACCGGAGTCGGGCTTCTCCATGCTCAGATCGGTGACGATCACATCGAAGCTGCCCAGCCGGATCTCCTCCTCGGCGGTCGTGACGCCATCCACGATCGTGCACACGTGCCCGAGCCGTCGAAGTGCCTCGGCCATGACTTCCGCATGATCGGTTTCATCCTCGACGATGAGAAGTTGTGCGTGAATTGCCTCGTGATCTGATGTCGACATGACCGAAGTGTATGACAAACCGGAGGATTCCTCGCCTCCCCCATCCCCCCCAGTACACTCCGGATATGCCCGCCTTGACCGCTGCTCAGGAAACAGGACGAGAAGACATCGATCTCCGCCCCGGCAGGCGGCTTCATCTGGTTGGAATCGGCGGCTGCGGCATGAGCGGTCTGGCCAGGATGCTGGTCGCCCGGGAATGCATCTGCACCGGTTCGGATCAAGCCCCCACGGATGTGACCAAGGCGTTGGCTGCCGACGGCATCTCACTTCATCTGGGCCAGCCCACCGGTTCGATCCCGGACGACACCGAAGTGCTCATTGCTTCAGCGGCCATTCCGGAAGATCACCCCGAGGTCTCCACCGCACGATCAAGGGGGCTTCCGATTCTGACCTATGCCGAAGCCCTTGGACAGCTTCAGCGACATCACCTGAGCATCGCGATCAGCGGAACGCACGGCAAGAGCACCACGGCATCGATGCTGTGTCACATCCTGATCGAATGCGGCCTCGACCCGAGTTTCATCATCGGTGCCACATGCGACCAGATCGGTGGCGGATCCAGGGCGGGCGCCGCGACGGTTCCACACGGACCTCATGAAGGTGAACCGGGCATCCTGGTCTGCGAAGCCTGTGAGTTCAATCGATCCTTCCATCATCACCGGCCGGATCTCGCACTCATCAACAACATCGAGGAAGACCATCTCGACATCTATGGATCCCTTGAGGCGATCATCGAGGCCTTCGGAGAATTCGCGAGTCTCCTGCCGCCCGTTGAAGACGGCGGATCGCTGCTGATTGCCCACAGTGGCGCTCGACGACAGGCCATCACCCCGAGCCTTCCCTGTCATGTCTCGACCTTCGGCTTCCATCCCGAGGCGGATTATCAGATCGTCTATGACGCGAATGTGCTTCGCGTCGGCATTCTTCGCGAAGGCATGTGGGTCACGCAGTGGACGAACCAGATGGCAGGCGGACACAACGCGCTCAACGCCGCCGCTGCAGTGATTCTGGCACATCAGCTCGGCGCCGAATGGGAAGACGCCTCCAATGCGATGGCAACCTTCAACGGCCTGGATCGCCGAATGCAGAGGCTGGGGGAACGTTCGACCCGGGATGGAGGCACTGCCGTGGTCTATGACGACTACGGTCACCATCCCACCGAGATCGAGCAGACATTGAAGGCCTTGAAGCTCGCGGAGAAACCGGACCGGCTCATCTGCGTCTTCCAACCTCATCAGCACAGTCGCACTCGATTTCTGCTTGATCACTTCGCAGAGAGCTTCGCCAGTGCCGATGAAGTGATTGTTCCGCGGATCTACTTCGTGCGGGATTCACTTGCGGAGAAACAGCGGGTCAGCGCCGTCGATCTGGTCGAGAAGCTGGATGAACGTGGCGTGCTCGCGAAGCACATCCCAGAGTTTGAAGACATCACCGAATACCTTTCGGCGGAATGCCAGGACGGCGATCTCGTCGTCATCATGGGCGCCGGCCCCGTCTGGACGATCGGACGCGATTACATGGCTGGTGATGCATGACCCGTGAAGCTCGCTCCAGCCTGATCGGCGATCTCGAGATCGAGATCGAGTTCGATGCGCCCATCGGCGCACGGACTTGGTTCGGCATCGGTGGACGGGCCGAAATGCTCATCAAGCCAAAGGATGAAACATCACTGCAGACGCTGCTGAGACGATGTCATCAGTCTGCGACCCCCGTTCGCGTTCTGGGTGGCGGTGCGAATCTGCTCGTCGACGATTCGGGTGTCGACGGTGTCGTGCTGCAACTGGATCAGGAGTTCTTCACACGACGCCGGTACAACAAGGACGGCGAGGTCAACCGGATGCTCGCCATGGCCGGTGCCGATCTCTTCAAACTGGTCAACGAAACCGCTCGACAGGGCCTGGACGGACTCAGTCAACTGGCCGGGATTCCCGGGACGCTGGGCGGCGCCCTTCGAATGAATGCCGGTGGCAGCTTTGGCGACACTGGACAGGCCGTGGAATCCGTATCGATGCTCGACATGGAAGGCAATCGATTGGATCTTCAGGGTGATGCCTTGAGTTTCGGCTACCGCGCCAGCAGTGTGCCCAACGGCATCATCCTTTCCGCGATCCTCCGGCTTCAACCGGACGATCCCATGGCGGTCCGAGGTCGTGTCCGCGAGATCTTCGCCCAGAAGTCCGCCTCGCAACCCATGGCGGACAACTCGGCAGGCTGCGCCTTTCGCAACCCGACCATCGATGATGTGCAGGTACCGGCCGGTCGCCTGATTGATGAAGCCGGTCTCAAGGGTCTCACCATCGGAGGCGCCACGGTCAGTGAACGACATGCCAACTTCATCTCGACCACGCCACAGGCGACGGCGAGGGATGTCATGACGCTGATGCGACAGGTCCAGGAACGGGTCCTGGATCACTCCGGTGCGAAACTCCAACCGGAAGTCGTCATCTGGTGTGACGACCCCGGAGCACCGATGCCATGATCGATACTCCACTGACCGTCGCTGTCCTCATGGGTGGTCCGGACGGTGAGCATGACGTCAGCCTGGCATCGGGAGGATCCGTCTCGGAGGCGTTGCGACAGATCGAATCGAATCAGGTCATCGAGCATGTCATCCCACGAGATGGACAGCTTGAACTGGACCGACTGCAGGCCGATGTGATCTTCCCGGTGCTGCATGGACCATGGGGCGAGGGCGGCGAACTTCAACGCCTGCTTGAACAGGACGGCCGTCCGTTCGTGGGCTGTGGCGCCCTCGCGGCAACTGCCGCCATGAACAAGCACCATACGAAGGAAGTCGCGAGCACACTCGGCATCCCCACGCCGCAATGGGAACACCTCGAAGCAGGTCGGCAGTCGACCCTGCAACCACCAGTCGTGGTCAAGCCTCTTGCTGAAGGCTCCAGTCTGGATCTTCACGTCGCCAAGACATCGCTCCAACGGGACGAAGCCGTCTCCAAACTGACTCTGGACGGCCGGGATGTCCTTGTCGAAACCTACATCGAAGGGCGTGAACTGACGGTCGGCATCCTGGGCGACTCCACGCTGCCGATCATCGAGATCAAGGCGGCCACTGGGCTCTACGACTATGAAGCCAAGTACCAGAGGAATGACACGAACTACGTCATCGATCCCCCACTGGATGCGGCCACCAAGGACATGATGGAGTCTGCCGCACTGGCACTTCATCGAGGCCTGGGTGCGCGGCATCTGTCTCGTGTGGACTTCCTGCTTGATGACGCAGGCCCCTGGCTGCTCGAGATCAACACGATGCCGGGATTCACCTCCCATTCCCTCCTGCCCAAGGCAGCCGCCGCCGCAGGATGGACCCTTCCTCAGCTGTGCCAGAAACTCGTGGACATGGCGATCGCCGAACCGGAGTCTTCCATGCTCAAGGGGTCCGGTCCTGGAAGCCGATGATCTGTCGAGACATGCCTACTCGACGCTCCAAATCGAAATCATCAAGCAAGAATCGCCGCCTGAACCTCTCACTGGCAACCCCGGCCAATCTCTGGACATGGTCCAGGACCTCCGCGGGACGCTCGACCTGGCTCGGAATCGGTGTCACTGCGGCGGTGATCACGTTCATCTGTTTCATCCCGGCCATGGGCAGACGCGTCGAAAAACCCGTGGAGCATGTCACGGTCCGTTTCGAACATCCACCGATCTGGGCAGGGCCCAGCCTCCTGGATCATCTGCAGGCGCTCGGCGAATCCCAGCTGCAGGGCACCAGCCTTTCTCGAGCTGACCTGGAGGCAACGAGAGATCAGCTTCTGAGCTCCGGCTTCTTCCATGAGATCCTTCAGGTCAGACGATCCGGACAGAACGAAGTGACAGTCGATGCGACGCTCGTCACACCGATGGCGAGAGTCCGTGACCGCCATGGAACCACGCTCATCGATCAGACAGCTCGTGTCCTCCCCCCCGGCTGCGGGGTCAGTGGAGATGTTCACGTCGTCACGATCATCAACCCCCGATACAGTCGACCAACGAGCCCGGGTGATACCTGGAATGGTGGCGATCTGAGTGCTGCCATGCGGGTGCTCGACCACATCCAGCAGGCCCACTGGATCCATCAGGTCCAGGCCATCGATCTTTCCAGATACCCAGCGACCGGCAGCCTGGTGCTGATTACCGACAACGGCAGCCGAGTCATCTGGGGCTCCGCACCCGGAGATGAAAAGGCGATGGAATCGCTGCTTGATCGAAAAGTCGCACGACTTGATCGGCTGTACCAGATTTCTGGACGCATCGATCAATACCATCCTGGTGAGATCGACATCACCGATGCGTCCGTCGTGGTCAAGCGGTGAACAGAAGACTGTTGCCGGTTGCCGGGACACCCTTCCTGGCACAGAGACTCGTCATCTTCTTCGGTTCCTGCTGGCTGCTGACCTCATGGATCCTCGTCATCGGACTGAGACGTCCGTTGCTGCCCACTACGGAAACCTGGTTGCCGGGTATCCGACTCATGCTGGTGATGGCTGCAGTCGGACTGGTGATCGTGTGGCCGATGGCGGCCATGTCCAGCACACGTTCACAACCTGCAGGGAGAACCTTTCGTGAAACCTGCATTCTTCTGGTGACTGCCCAGCTGATCATCTGGCCTGCCGGTCTGGTGACGTCATGGAGTCTGGAACGAACGATCCTGATTGCCCTCACGCTCACTGGCTGGGGATTTCTTGCAGGTGCCGTCGCCGCCTGGGGACGGTGTCGAGTCTCAGCAGGTCGACGACTCTGCATGATGAGTCTCTGCCTGCTGATCGCCCTGATCTCTCCGATCATCATGCTCTGGTTCGAGAATCCGATGCTCGAGCGAATCAGCCCGCTCAGCAGCATGTGGACCATGGTGTCCGCCAAGATGAGCCCGGTTTCGGCTGATTGGATCGTCACAGGCAGCATCTGGCTGGTGGCGTTGCTTGCATGGGGGCTGGCCGCTGGATTCGGCAGTTGCGATGAGCCTCTCCAGAAGCGAACATCAGGGACGTGATTCATCTGATCGTCATCCTTTGCCTGATCTTCATCGACGCGGCGCTCTTCATCGCGCTCCTGACCCACATTCTCCTGAGACGACGTGGGACCAGCGAAACGAGACTGGCCTGGATCGTGTTCATCATCCTGGTCCCGTACATCGGTGCCCTGATCTACCTGCTCATCGGCGGGGTGTATGTCGGTCGAGCTCGCAAGGATCGACGATCCTCACTGGACAATGCGCCTGATCCGATCGAACTTCCCGATCTCGAGGATCTGCCGGGGATGGAACCCCGCACGCCATCTCCGTACCGACGCGTGTTCACGTTGGCGGAGAACCTGTGCCCGACGGACCTGCTGGCCGGCAATCAGCTTGATCTCGAGATTGATGCCGCCAACTTCCTGGTCCCACTCTGTGCGGACATCGATTCGGCCACACGGCACGTGCACCTGCTCACGTACATCTATCTGGTGGATGACACCGGGCGTCGAGTAGCCGATGCACTTCGAGCGGCCGCCAAGCGAGGCGTGACCTGCCGTGTGCTTGTCGATTCGCTCGGGTCCCGCGACTTTCTCCGTTCAGATCTTCGCCGGGAAATGGAAGCCGATGGTGTCCAGGTGGCTGAAGCGATGCCTGCCAGCATTCTTCGGATCCCGATCGCACGCATCGATCTCCGAAATCACCGCAAGATCGTCGTCATCGATCACCGTGTCGGATACGTCGGGAGCCAGAACATCGCTGATCCTTCCTTCGCCCCCAAGGCGAAGTACGCCCCGTGGGTGGACTGCATGGTCCGAATCAACGGACCAGCCGTTCTGGATCTGCAGAAACTCTTCCTCGAAGACTGGTACATGGAGACCGGAGATACGGAAGAAACACTTCTCCATGAAGTACCACATGTCCAATCGGATGGCGCTGATGTCCAGATCATCGCCAGTGGGCCCAATCTCGACCATGGCAGCTTCACCATGGTGCTGCAGTCCTGCTTTCATGTGGCCAGTGAGGAAATCATTCTGACGACGCCCTACTTCGTTCCGGATGTCGCCACCGAGACCTCGCTGCTGTCCGCTGCACAGCGAGGCGTTTCCATCAAGTTGATCCTGCCCAGGAAGAATGACTCGTTTCTCGTCTCACTTGCCAGCCGAAGCCACTATGAGGAACTGCTCAACGCAGGTGTCAGGATCTTCCATTACAACGAAGGTCTGCTCCACGCCAAGACACTGACCGTGGATCGTCAGCTCTTCATGGTCGGTTCGGCCAATCTCGATCGCCGGAGCATGGAGCTCAACTTCGAGGTCAACATGCTCGGCTGGAATCCGGATTTCACGGGACAACTGCGGTTGCTCCAGCTGTCCTATCAGAATGAATCGACCGAAGTGCTCGGGGCAGAATGGCGTCAGGCCGCCTGGAACAAACGGCTGGCAAGAAACGCTGCAGGCATGCTCAGCCCCCTTCTCTAGGCCCTCAGGACGTTCTGGACGCGGTGCCTTGTGACCCACAAGTCCCTGGCTATACTGGCTTTCCAAGTTTCCGGGAGCGTCCCGGACATCACGTCCAGAGGGTCCGATAGATGATTCCCAAGAGATTCATGCTCATCGCGATGACGACGCTGGCTGCAGGCACAGCGGCGATGGCTGAATCGACCGCGCGATTTGTTTCCTGGTCGGGAACCGAAATCAATCTTGCGTCCGGCGAGTTCGCAGACATTCTGTCTTCTCCGGGAACGGGCTTCTCCACCGCCGACATGAATGCGGTGAATGCCGAACTTCGCAAGGACGGCATCGAGACGCAGGGGCGCATTTCGATCCTGCTCGCCGAAACCGCAGCCGGCCTTTCCGTGCTGACCATGTTCGATGATGTCGATGTGGTGGACCCTCCGGGCACGCCGACCATCGTGACCTCCCAGGTGACCGTTCCCCAGTCCGCCACGTGGCAATACAACATCGACGCCGGAGGCACCTTCGACGTCATCCCGATCGGTAATGAAATCCTGCTCAGTGGCGCGTTCAACTGGAATTCGGGGATCGACTCCGAAGCCATGGCCGTCTCGAACCTGGGTGAAGGCGATTCCGGATCGTTCTATCTCAATGAGTTCGAGCAAGGGGGCCTCTCCCCCAACAACACCATCCAGATGCTCACGATGCAGGGTGGCGTCTGGACGGTCATCGAGTCGCTTGATTTTCTCCCTGCCGAAGGTGGCGGCCCTGAGTTCGAATACCTCACATTCGAGATCACTCAGATTCCAGGTCCTGCAGGGATGTGCCTGCTCGCCATCGCAGGCCTCGGGGTCACGCGACGTCGACGTCGGTGAAGACGTCTCTCACCTGCATCCGATAGCATCGAAGCGTGGATCCGACCTTTCATCTCGGCGACTGTCTTGACGTTCTGCGGGAACTGGAACCGCTGAATGCGGATCTTGCCTATCTCGATCCGCCATTCGGGATGGGCCGCACGATGGAAGGACGCGACGGCGCTTCATTTGAAGATCTGCTTGACGATTCAGATGCCTACATGGAGTTCATGAGACCTCGCATCGAAGTCGTGCTTCACCATCTGCATCCCAACGGTTCGATTCTGCTGCATTGTGATTGGCGGCAAGTGCATCATCTTCGATTGCTGTTGGACGAACTGCTCGGCTCAAAGGCCTTCGTCAACCAACTTGTCTGGAAGTATGGACTCGGCGGATCCTCACCACGTCGCTTTGCCAGAAAGCATGATGACATTCTGTTCTATGCCAAAGGTCAAGAGTACTTCTTCGAAGCACCCATGGTTCCTGCGACAAGCCAACGCCTGAAGGGCAAGATGAAGAAGGCAACGGATGTTCTGGACATCCCCTCGATCAACAACATGGCGCACGAACGAAACGGCTGGCCGACTCAGAAACCGATTGCGTTGTTGGAACTGCTCGTCAAGGCGTGCTGTCCGGAAGGCGGAATGGTCATCGATCCATTTTGCGGTTCGGGTACGACCGTTGTCGCGGCGAGGAAGAATCGTCGCCGGGGTATCGGCATCGATCAATCCGAGCAGGCGCTGAAGATCGCGGGTGATCGAATCGATGCACTTCAATCATTGAGCGAATCAGTCTGATTCAAGCATGGCCATGGAATCGGAGGTGACGGCGGGATCAGCAGTCACCCCAGCCATTGATGACCAGAAGCACATCATCGACATCGACATCGTTGTCCCCATCGGCATCACCACTGCTGCCGTCACTGCCGTAATTAGCAAGCACATCGAGGACGTCATCGACATTGACCACACCGTCACCGGTGGTGTCGCCGACGCAATCGCTCGAGTCATCGCAGGCATCCGGATCGATGCATGTCGAACCATCTCCGCCATAGATGCCACCGAAGGCGAGACAGGTCGCCTGCGTCAGCTCGAAGCAATCACCTGTGTCCGTACAGCACCATCCCTCGGGTTCAGGACACTCAACAACATCACAATCGGTGGCATCACCCTGGAACGTCCCGGAGAAGGCAACACAGGATTCCGGCGTCGAATCCGGAACACAGCTGCCATCCGGCAGGCAGCAGGCACCGACCGGGAAACAGACGATGTCGGCACAACTCTGACCACTCCACCATGTTCCCGAGAAGGCATTGCACAGCGATTCGGAGGCATCGACGCACTCACCGGTCGAGGGAACACAGCAGGCCGCCGTGGGCTCTGGACACTGGAGGTCGGAACAGATCGTTCCATCACCCTGGAAGTCGCCTGAGATCACCTCGCACTCGATTTCAGTGAGATCCGAACAACTGCCATCCGAGGTACAGCAGGCGCCGACCGAGCCACCACAGTTGAATGGCGTCAGCGTGGCTCGGATGACCCAGTCACCACTTGGTCGACACAGTGTCGGCAGCTGCTGGAACGAACGCCAGCCTACTCCGCAGATGCAGAATGCCCCATCCACCAGATCGAGCCAGTTGCCGGCTGGAAACTGAAGACCACTGGTATCCGTCGCGGGGAATGCATTCATGTTCTCGTTGGGTGGCGAGAGACAAGGACTTCCCGGCATGTTGTGCGCATCGATTCGAAAGGCAATCGTGATCTCACCACTACCGTTGTCCGGAATGAAGATCTGGTTGGGATCGGTCGGATCGATTCCGAAGGCGATGATCGTTCCATTCGTTCCGGGCGGCATCACGAGATGGGGCAGAATCACGCCATCGGATGAATACTCCGCGACCAGTGAGCCGGTATCCGGTTTTCCCGAATAGGCCTTGAAAGACCATTCCGTCGTGGTCTGGACTGTCGAGTTGAAGGTCGCAAACAGAATCTCAGCCAGATCAAGTCGTACGGGGAAGGCCTCCGCTGGAAGCGAGAACGAGATGGCTGCGCTTTCCCCCTCTTCGAAACCGGCTTGAAGAACGTATTGACCCGGACCGAAATCCGAATCCGTCAAGGTATGAATCTCAGACGGGCAGTCCCCACGAAGCAGCGGCCTTCGATCGGTGACTGTCGACAAAGGATCGGATGGGGCATGGTTGATGGAAAGAACATCGATCGAGTCGAGACGCGCTTCGACTGGAATCACTCGTGACTCACCCGCTGCTGCGACGGAGGCCGTGGCAGCCAACAGAGTTGAAATCAATGTCATTCGAGAACCGTGGACGGTCATGGACGGCACCTTCTACAAAGTCCACCTGCGGCGGGAAACCTGCCTGACAGGCCCCCACCAGCTGCTGATTCCATTGTGAGCCATTCCAGAGCGATGTCAATCAGCAAGTGGTGCAGAGTCGACTGCGGACTCATGATGGACCGTTCGAGGGGCATCCTTGAGGAAGAAGACCACCACCAAGCCCGCCAGAAGACAGCCAGGCAGGATCAGGAACGCCACGCGGAAATCCGTTGGATCGACCGATTTGAGATGGGTGCCATCATCCGACGTGGTATCCAGCAGGATTCCGACCACCCATTGACCAACTCCGGCGAAGATCATCTGCAGGAAATTGACGAATGTCATCGCGGTCCCACGGCAGTTGCAGGGGTTGTGCTCCATCGCCAGCGGAAACGCGACCACGATGGTTCCTGCTGATCCACCCAGCAGGAAGAGCAGGACATAGACCACCCAGTCGATACCGCTGGGCAACAGCAACAGACCACCTGAACAGACGAGTGCCAGGACGACACCGATCTTGAGGTAGATCGCTCGCTGGCAAATGACATCGGAATGCCAACCGATCAACGGACCGATGACGCCGAGTCCGAGGAACATCAGCGAGACCGCCGGTGCAGCTGCATCGGTGGCGAATCCCATGACCACCTCGAGGTACCGCACACCCCACAAGGCGGCAAAGGTACCGATGGGCAGATAGATCAATGCGGTCACGATGGCCAGCAACCAGGTCTGCCTGTTGCGGATGACGAACTTGAAACCGGACAGCAGACCGGATCCATGTGCCTTCTGTTCCTCCGCGACCTGAGAGAGATACCACTCCGGACTTCTGGGCACCATGAGCCACATGAGACCGGCGATGATCACGGCGGCAACCGCGAAGATGTCGAAGGCCTGCTTCCAGGAAACCAGCTCCAGCAGGAGCCCGAGCAACGCTTCGGCGGAGATCGCACCCAGCATCCCGAGCGCGGCCGTCACACCGGAAAGCAGTGCGATCCGTCGGCCTGGAAACCAGATCGCGGCGACATAGACCGTTCCGACGTAGGCGAATGCGGAACCGAATCCCATGAGAAAACGCGCCCCACCCAGACCGCCGATGCTCTGGGAGACTGCGAACAGGAGACAACCCGCACCACAGATCATGGCCGCAATCGCCATTGGCCCACGGCCACCAAAGCGATCCAGAATGATGCCGACCACCAACTGCATCGGGGCATAGGCGTAGTAGTACATGCTCATCTGGAGACCGAGGTCACCTGGAGTCGTGTTGAATTGCTGCTGCAGCTGGCCCTCGATCACCCCGGGCGTCACACGAATCATGAACTCGTAGAGAAAGAAGAGCGCCGGCATCGACCATGCCAACCAGGCTTTCCATCGACCGCCTGGATACGTGTTGTGCAGATCAATCGATGCTGGAGGGGCCATGTGCATGGTGATGCAGGAAGTGTACAGGTGGCATGAATCGAGCGGGCGAGCGGTACCATGTCCGGACCATGAAACTGGCCATCGCCACATGCAGCTCACTGCCCGATTGGGAAATCGACGATGCCCCTCTTCACGAGGCACTGGTGGCCCGCAACATCGAAATCGCACATGAAGTCTGGACCAACCCTGATGTGCAGTGGAACCGGTACGACGCCTGCCTGATCAGGACGACCTGGGACTACGTGCAGAAAATCGAGCATTATCTGAACTGGGCTGATCAGACTGCTGACCGGATCAAGCTGTTCAATCCTGCCCGGACGGTCCGGTGGAATACCTGCAAGTCCTATCTGCGTGATCTGGAGACAAGCGGATTGCCTGTCGTTCCGACTCGATGGATCGAAGCCGGCACCCCGGTCGATCTCGGGACCATTCTGGACGAGGAGGACTGGAAACGTGGTTTCATGAAACCACGGGTCGGCGCGACTGCCTTTGGAACAATGCGATTCTCGGCGGACCGGGACAGTCTCCAGGATGCGCAATCGAACCTCGATCGAATGCTCCAGACGCAGGGCATGTTGATCCAACCGTATCTCGAAGATGTGGAGACGCGTGGAGAATGGTCCGGCATCTTCATCGACGGCGTCTGGTCCCATGCCGTCCAGAAGATTCCGGTTCCGGGTGATTACCGTGTTCAGGATGATTTTGGTGCAACGGATCAGCCGGGTGATGCCGACGGGCCTGAACGCGCCGTCTCCGAACAGGTCATGGAGGTGATCAGATCACATCCTGAATGGACCGGCGAACAAGACGGCATGGCACCTCTCTATTGTCGAGTCGATCTGCTTCGCAGTGAAACCCGTCTGATGATCAACGAGGTCGAACTCGTGGAGCCGTCCCTGTTCTTCAGGCATCATCCAAAGGCCGCCGATGCGCTTGCCGACGCCTTGATCGAACGGTGCTGAGCGGCACACGGATCAGTCCTGCGGCTGCATCATCTCGATGAGCAGGCCGTCCCTCAGACCGACATCCAGCAAGGCGACCCACTCCATCTCGAAGACCGCCAGGATCTCCGCCACGATGCAGGCACCAGCCACGATGATCTCGGCACGCCGCGTCCGCAGACCGGTTCGTTCCTTGCGATCCTCGATGTCCATCTTCCGAAGCCAGGTCAGTCGTGCCTCGACCGTTTCCCTGGCCATCGTGTGGTTTTCACGAAGGATCGCTGGAGGCTTCCCGTTTCTTGGGACAGGCAAGGGCCCGATGTCGAGGAGGGCGAGCGCCGTGCAGGTCCCCCCCATGCCCACGGCGATCGTGGTGTCAATCGCCTTGCGGCGAACAGCCTCCAGTCCTTCACGGACATTCTCACGGATGGCGGCGACGACCTTGCTGCTGGTGCGGCCCTTTGCATCGAACTGCTCGGCGAGTCTCAGGGCTCCACAGGGAATCGAATCACAGCTGCGAATATCGTAGTTGTCCGCCAGGATGATCTCGGTACTGCCACCGCCGGTGTCGAAGACCAGACTCGAATGATCATCCACGATGTGATGCGACGAGACCGCCTTGAACGCGAGTGCCGCCTCTGTCTGGCCCGAGATGATCTCGAGCTCGATCCCCGCAAGCGCGCGGACGCGTTCCTTGAGATCGGCTCCATTCGGTGCCTCGCGTGCGGCGCTGGTTGCAACGGCACGGATCATCGAAGCATCCTGCCGTCTCGCTTCCTCGACCATCTCGGCGATGGCCTCGGCAGTCCGCTCCATGGAACCCACGTGAAGAGTGCCGTCCTTCTTCGCCTTCTGCCCGAGTTGGGAAACGATCCGAGCTGTTTCAATGACCGCTGGCCGGCGACCACTGCCTGCAACAGCAAGTGATAGCTTGACGCTGTTGCTTCCAACATCGATGGCGGCAAATCGCTCTGCCTTGCGAATCCCTGCAGACTGCGTCATGTACTGACTATAACGCCATGCCTGCTCATGAGGAATGGTTTCAGAAGGTCACGTTCAGATTCGGCAATCAGGTCCCTGGCAGTTGAACAACTTCAGGTTGCAAGACATGGTGACCTGTCGCATCACTGGCCACGAAACGAAAACCCGGACGCAGCGCACCTGCGCCCCAATGGCCATCCGGTCTCAGGGCGATGATCGCCACCTGATGTGTGGGTTCCAGATCCGACCGTGCGGCGATCCGCTCCAGAACTTCGGTCACAGCCTCACGGGGCATGGCACCTCTTCGCATTTCCTCGACCGCCAGGAAGCTGCCGCAGATCGCCATGACCAGTTCTCCCGTACCGGTCGCGACTGCCGCCCCGCCCTGTGGATCGACATACAGCCCGTGTCCGATGATCGGAGAATCCCCGACTCTGCCCGGAACCTTCCATGGCATCCCACTTGTGGAACACGCACCGGCCATCAGGCCATGCTCATCGAGAGACAGGACACCGATGGTGTCATGATTGTTGTTCCACCTGGACTCGTCGTCCCCTGCTGCAAAGAGATTACCTGTCGAGTCTCGATCGAAAGGTCGAACACCCTGGTCTCGAGATTGATCTGCAGGCAATCGGTCCTGTTTCCATTTCTTCCAGGCTTCAGCCGCACCGGGTGAGAGCAGTTCTTCCTGCTGTTGACCATGCGCCTGAGCAAACTCATCAGCGCCTTCACCTGCGAGCATGACATGCGGCGTGTGATCCATGACCAGACGGGCAATCGTCACCGGATGCCGGTGTCGACGGATCGCGCAGACACTGCCACTTTTCTCCGGTGACAACATGACGCACCCGTCGAGGGACATCCTGCCATCTCGATCGGGAAGTCCGCCGAAACCAACCGAGTCGATGTCGGGATCGTCTTCGCAGAAAACGCAGACCTCTTCGACAGCATCCAACGCCGATCCACCCCGTGCCAGTCCCGGCCAGGCAGCTGCATTGGCTCGTTCACCGAAGGACCAGGTCGACAGCAGGAAAGGCCCTCTGGCAACAGGTTCAACGGGTTTGTGCGGATCCGATGGCGTGTTCATGTCAGACGTTCCTTCCCGCTGATGCTATCCTCCTCGAGAGGGCTGGTGAAGCCCTCGTCGTCATTCCGGGAGTCTGATTATGACATCAGGACCTGTCATGCTCATGATCCATGCCCTGGGCCTGGCCCTCGTGTCGACCCTGGCAGGCTGCGTGCCATCCGCAGGATGGGCAACCGATGTCACGGCCACTTCGCTTGATGATGACCGGTGGAAAGTCAACGTCGTGATCACGAAGCACCAGAACACGGAAGATGCCGAAAAAGAGATCGTCGCATCTCCCACACTGATCTGCCGAAGCGGTGAATCCGCTAGCATGTGTGTCAGTGGCGATCGCCACTGGGTCGAGGTGAAGACCACTGAAGATCCGGCCACGAATGCCATGGTCTTCGACGTCATGGTTCGTGAATTCGGTCTGCTCCGAAGCCAGACGACCCTGAAAATACAACCCGATCTGGATGCCTCCACCACATCGGCAATGGCTGGTGATCCGGAATCCAGATGAAAGAGTAATGAGAGAGAACCGATGGACTACATGACACAGGCTGACAAGGACAAGATCGAGGAAGAACTCGCGACGCGCCAGAAGCAACGCAAGGAACTCTCCGACCGGATCGGCCGTGCACGTGAACTGGGTGACCTCAAGGAAAACGCCGAGTATCACGCTGCTCGTGAAGATCAGGGCATGAATGAAGCCAGGATCAAGCAGTTGGAGGAACGGCTGTCGACCGCGATCGTGACCGATGACACCGATCTTCCCGAAGACATGGTCTTCATCGGCGCCACCGTGAAGCTCAAGGATGTGAAGACCGGCCAGGAACAGGTCTATCGTCTGGTCGGCGACATGAGCGGCGACTTCGATCCGGAATGCATCGAAGTCACACCCAATTCAGCCTTGGGCACAGCCCTCATGAAAGCTCGACTCGGTGAGACGATCCGTGCGGATCTGCCCCGTGGCGAGAAACGCTTCGAGATCGTTGAAGTCCTGTGAGCCGGAGATGGACCGTCTATCTGGGTGGTGAGATCCACAGTGATTGGCGGGATGTCATTCGCACCGGAGTCGAAGCGGCCGGTCTCCCGGTCGATTTCGTGAACCCGGTGACGGATCATGATGCCAGCGACGCCTGTGGCGTGGCCATCCTCGGCGAGGAGGCCTCCTCCTTCTGGACCGATCACCAGGGCGCCTCGGTGAATGCCATCCGCACCCGCACGTTCATCCAGCAGGCGGATGTCGTCGTGATTCGATTCGGCGAGAAGTACCGCCAGTGGAATGCCGCCTTCGATGCAGGCCAGGCCGCCGCGTTGGGCAAACCGTTGATCATTCTTCATCCAGAAGAACATGATCATGCACTCAAGGAAGTCGATGCCGCCGCCAATGCCGTCGCGAGGCAGCCCGAACAGATCGTCGCGCTGCTGAAGTACGTGATCGAAGGCTCACTGGGCTGAACTACTCGGCCGACGTGCGGTTCTTGCGGGCACTGATGAAGCTCGCGAGGCAGTACCCGAAGTAGATCAGACACAGCAACGCGAGAATCCCCTGATCCCAGACCTTCGACCAGGCGATCTCCTCGGCCCGAAGGCTCTTGAGACCCATCACGATGCCGCCGGCGATCCCGAGCAGGGCCACGAGGATGGTCACGTGCATGAGATGCTTGCGTGCCCCGGGAAACAGACCGGAGAGGATGCCCAGCAGCAGCAGCGCGATCCCGAAGAAAGCCGGAATAGCCGCCGTGAAGCGTGCCAATTCAAAGCCCGTTGACAACCAGAATCCGGTGCCCTGCAGGATGAGGAGGACACCGAAGACCACCGCGACAAGAACCATGTTCGGTTTGTTCATGGTTGAATCGTAGCAACCGAAGCGAACGCAGGCTCAGTTACCGAAGTTTTCCAGCACGATGAGGACATCTTCCACGTTGACGATGAGATCGCCATTGACGTCTGCTTCGCAGTCACCAACGCAGTTCCAGTCTCCGATGACCGCCAGTACGTCGACCACGTTCACCTGTCCATCGCCATTGACGTCGCCTTCGACGCCGTCGCCTTCGACGATGATGATGCCACTGAGGTCTCCACCGGTGTTGCCATCGCCATCACGGGCCAGCACTCGAAGTCGACCCTGGGTGGTCGGCGT
>MDSW01133136.1_pt1 | contig 22954 bp, 15 predicted proteins | sample 811171 | NCBI WGS metagenome assembly MDSW01 (sample SAMN05326641, study PRJNA326480) | marine metagenome | isolation source: seawater | place: Atlantic Ocean: North West | collected 2012 | reverse complement strand
GTTGGCACTAATCCTATTCCAGCTCGGGTTTTAGATGAAACATTAAATACAAAACCCTTTGGTACATTTATTATTTCTTTTGGATCAATTTCTGTAATATCTCTATTAAGGTCAATAACGAGTCTAGAAATATTGCTTTGTAAAACTGTTATTCCTAATTCATTCATACTCAATGATAGATCATTCACAAACATGTCTTGCATAGACATATAAACCTTAGCATTTACTTCTTTACGAGAATTAAATGAACGAGGAAATTGCGTTCCTGAATGAGAGGATGTTATTATAAAGGGCTTTTGGAGAGATTTTCTAGGTTTTAATAATGAAAAATAATTTGATTCATTATCATTTATTAATGTATTCATTAAAGTTATATTAACAGAATATAAATTAAATAATATTAAAAATAAGAAAGAATTGGGCGCGTAGCTCAGCGGGAGAGCACTACGGTGACATCGTAGGGGTCGCTGGTTCAATCCCAGCCGCGCCCACCAGTTAAAATGAAAAATTCAAAAAAAATAAATAAGTTAGTTGATGAATCAAATTTTTTATTAAAAGAAAGAAAATTTATAGAAGCGACTCCACTATATATTGATTTAGTGAAGGAATTTCCAGATAACTTTCACTTACAATTCAATCTTGCGCTATGTTATTTAAATACAGATAAATATAATGAATGCATAGATTTGTTAGATAATATCAATAAAAAATTTCCGCTTAATGCTGAAGTCAATTATTTAAAAGGAGTATGTTTTGAAAGTCTTAAAAAACTTGATGAAGCATTAGAATTTTACAAGAAAGCACTAAAAATTGATAAAAAACATCAAAATTCATGGTTAAGGTGTGCAATTATTCATAGAAAAATTAAAGATTTTGATAAAGCTTTAGAGTTATTCACTTATGTTTATAATAATTTTTCTCATCCATTGGGTGTAGCAACAGATATAGCGATAACACTCTTCGAAAAAGGCGAATTGGAACAATCTGAAAAAATTTTAAAAGAGATTATTTCTAAAAAACCTGATAACCATCTTGCAAAACAATTTTTAGCCCTAATCTATCATAAAACACCTGGGAAAAAGGCGTTAGCACTAAAAATAGAAAAAGAAATAAGCGGAAAGATTGATTTCACATATAAAGGTAGCAATTTAAACTTGGAAATAACTGAAGATGGATAATAGCAACTTAGATTCATTGAAATATAATTTTGAAAATGAAAACTATAAAGAATCAATGTCTATTGCAGAAAAATTAATTTCATCTAATAAAAATAACAAGATCTACTGGGAAATATATGCAAAGTCAAAGTTAAAACTTGGGCTAGATTGCGAAGACAGTTTTGAGGTTTTTCTACAATTTTTTGTTGAACAAGAAAATCCTGATAAAGCAAAAGAAAAGTTGAGTGAGATAAAACAAATTTTCCCAGATTTTAAAAGCTTTGATTTTTTTTGCGGTCAAATACAATATAAAAATCGCGAATTTGAAGAATCTTATAAATCTTTTTTAAAAGCAACTAAGAATAAAATAAAACTAGAATATTCATATTTATATCTAGGTATTATTGAACGCTTAATCAACTCAGATTACAAAAAATCAATTAAATTTTTAAAAAAAAGCATCAATATAAAACCAACATCGCATGCAAATAATGAGTTAGGTGTTATTTACATGAATTCACATGAACATATTGATTACAACAAAGCTGGAGATTATTTTATTAAAAGTTTAGCGTTAAATGAAAATTTCTATAATGCTTTAATCAACCTTGGCAACTTACAAATTAAACTTAACAAAAATGAAGATGCCCTTTTAACCTTTCTTAAACCTTTTCTTAATAATGATAATAAATATGTTATATCTGCGGATAACCCTATTTTTGAAAAATTTTCAAACTATATTGCTTTTTCGATAAATCTTATAGCAGCAGAAAAAAAAGAGCTTACTAACGCTCAAAAAGAAATATTTTATCATGTTTTGGATAATGGAAAATTAGGAGAAAGAAGATATAAAATTGCACTTCAAACTATTGTTTTAGAGGAATTAAATACTCTAATCACAAAAGGATTTATAAATAATTTTATTCTATCGAAGTATGAAAAAGAGAAAGAAAATATTCCTAGAAAATTAATTAATATAGATAACTTAAAAAATGGAGAAATTCTTAACCATAATGATCTTTTTAATTTTATTAAATCTAAGGCATTACTAACTTCGTTAAAAGCATCGTGCATTAACGATTATATGCTCGAAAGATTTCTAACTTCTATTAGATGTTATTTTTTAAATGAAATTATTAAAGACCCTAAAACGATAAATAAAGACTCATCGATAGTTTTCTTTTTAATTAATCTAAGCAAACAATGTTTTAGAAATGAATATTCGTGGAGTCAAACTAAAGGAGAGATAGATAAAATTAACAAATTATACGATAAAATGCTGATGAAGATTAACACTGGAGAAAGAATATTTGATTGTGAAATTTTAATTTTATCATCATACAAGATTTTAAATGAGTTTGAAGTGTTAAAAGATTATTTAATCAATAACGATAATCACAAAACAATATTTAAAGTAATAAAAAGACAAATATTAGATTATGAATATGAAAAAAAGCTGAAAAATCGAATATCTTCTTTGACTAAAATAAAAAACAAAATTTCGTTAAAAGTAAGAAATCAATATGAAAGTAACCCTTACCCAAGGTGGGATGATAAACGAAAAAACATCCCTAAAAATTATATTGATATAGTTAGGCAATCTATTCTCCCAAATCACCTGCCAGATGAATTCTTTAAAAATAAAACGGAGATTAAAAATATTCTTATAGCTGGTTGTGGCACAGGCTATCATCCAATTGAGCTTGCATTAAGCGATCCCAATATAGAGATTGACGCTATTGATTTAAGTTTATCTAGTCTAGCTTATGGGAAAAGAAAAGCAGAAGAAATGCATGTAGAAAATATTAATTGGATACATGCAGATATTCTTGAATTAGATAATATTAAAAAAAAGTATGATGCGATTGAAAGTGTAGGAGTAATTCATCACTTAGAAAATCCAAAAGATGGATTTGATTCTCTAACCAATAAACTAAAAAAACATGGGATATTAAAACTGGGACTTTATTCAAGAAATGTAAGAGAGGAACTAAAAATAGCTAAGGAAATGATTAGTACATTAAAAGATATGGAAGATCTTACAAAAATAAGAAATGCGAGAGAAATCATTGCTAATAGCGACAATATAAAAATGCAATACCCAATGAAATTCAGCGATTTCTTTGCAACATCAGAATTTAGGGATCTTTTAATGCATGAACAAGAAAAAGATTTTAATCTGCTTGAAGTTAAAGAATTAATAAACGATCATTATAAATTCTTGGGATTTGTAATTAATGATAGAAATAGCGGATCAATTAGATCAAATTACAGAAATAATTTTCCTGATGACACCACTATGACAAATCTTGAATACTGGAATGATTTTGAAGCATCTATTCCAAATCTTTTCAATGCAATGTATCAATTCTATCTTTATAAGAATAATTAAATATTATAGATAATCTTTTTTTTAAGATAATTATGAGCACAATGACGACAAAAATAAATAATGAATTTCCTAATTTCATTGGTGAATATCAATCACAAAACACGATACTTATGAGCGATATAATCGATTTTTTTGAAACAAATGTAGATCTTCAAAAAGAAGCAAGATTTGGAGATATGGTATTAGATAAATCAAAAAAAGATGCTATTGAAATTACCATTAACCCCAATCAATTAGAAACAGACAAATATTCCTTACTTAAAAAATATTTTATTGAATTGCAAATACATTTTAACAGCTATTTAAATGATTGGCCCTTTTTAAGAACGATCAATAAATTTTCATCAGGAGCATTTCATATTCAAAAATATCTTCCTGGAGGACACTATAATGCATGGCATACGGAAAGAGATTGTTTAGCGAATTGTGAGAGAGTTCTAGTCTTTATGACATATTTAAATGATATTGATAATGGTGGAGAAACTGAATTTCTTCATTATGGCAAAAAATTTAAACCAAAAACTGGTAAAACTATAATTTGGCCTGCAGAATGGACGCATGCACATAAGGGTTTACCCGTTGAACAAGAAAAATTTATTATCACTGGGTGGATGGGATTTAATTAATTTTTATAACAAAATTGGCTAAAAACATACATTTTATCTACTAAATTTGAAGATTAAACAATCGAATCGCGATAAGTTACACTTGAATATTTCAATTTATTACCCATCTAATAGAAATAAACATAATGGAGGAAATAATGCTAGTTGAAGGAATTGGAGACGTTACATTTCAAAATGGAATAATTAGAGTGCAATTACTTTCCACAAATGCAAGTGGAAAAGTTGAGGAAAGTTGCGCTATAGAGATACCTGGAAACAAAATAGCTGATTTAATTAATGGATTAGCAGCTGCTACACAAGGTATTTCAAATAAACTAAATGAAAATACTGAAATACCAGAAGATTCAAATGGCAAATCTTCTGATAAAAAGGCATCTTCTAAATCAAAAAAAGATAACAAAAAAACAAAAAAATAAATTGATTTTATCTATTCTAAATAAAAAAATAAGACAGGTTGTCTTAATAGCAATCTTTATTGCGTTATCATCTTCAATTTCTGTAGGGTCAGCTTTTACAGAAAAAGATGATTTTTCTAATTCATTAGATGGATTAACATTTTCAAATTTAAGGTCAGAATTTTTCACAACAAACAAAGATGATTATTATAATTTTCTAAGAATAAGTATAATCGAACAACCTGAATACGCCTTTGCAATTTCAAATACAACTGAAAAAAATATGCTTCTAAAATATAATCAAAGAAATAGATTCCCTACACTTGATTTTAGACTTATTAATGATCGTTCAATAAAAAGAGATGTTGATGATTTTACATCTATAAGAAAAAGAAGAGATGATAGCTTTGATGCTGCAGTTGAAATAAATCAGCCAATTTATACTGGAGGGTCTATTAGTAGTAGAATAAAAATGGCCAGAATAGATTATGCTATCTCTGAAGCAGATAAAAATAAAGCGTTCTCTGAGTTAATAGTTGATGCAAATAGAATATATCTTGAAGCAGTCAAATCTGAGGTACTATTTAACTATGGGTCAAAAATCTTAGAAGAATTATCACCTTTTCAAGAAAAGGTAAGAGATAGAGTTACCTTAGGAATATCAGATCCCATAGAATTAGCTATATTCTCAATTAAGTTTAACAGCCTTTCAAGCCAAATTCAAAAATTGAGAACAGACAGAAATAGAGATATTGGTATATTTGAATATTTTTTTAAGAAACCATTTTCTCAAAACTTTTTTCCTGAAATATTTGTTCCTCAATTGGGTTTAAGCACAAAAGAATCTTACGAAGTAGAAAATGCGCAATTGAATTATGAAAATAAACAAAATCAAGTAAAACTTACTAGAAGCGAATTTTTGCCTCAATTCGGACTAAACTTTAGATACACAAAGTATGATATTGATGAGAGTGAAATAGAAGACAATGATTTAAGAGGCGGTTTAACTTTCTCAATGCCATTATTCACATTTGGTAGGGCATCTGCAAAGATTTCTGGCGCAAAAGCACAAGCCAATGCATCAAAAATGGCCATCGGAATTGAGAAAAAAACAGATGAAGCAAGAGAAACAGAAATAGTTAATATAGTTGAAAGCGCACATAAGGTAAGGTTGGAGCTTTATAAATCTTTTACAGACACAAAAACTCAAAGAGAAATTATTGTTGATAGATTAGATGTAACAAATTTTTCCGCTGACGCCTTGGTTAATAGCTATACTGAAGAGTTATCTTTGTTAAGAAATTTAATTGAAACAGAAGTTTCTCTTTTGCATGGTTATTTTCTATTTCTACATCAAAATAAACAATTAGTTAATCACCTAGGCATCAACCCATGAATACAGATATAAAAGATAAAGCATTAAGCGAACATTGGTTCTGGGGATCAATTATATTAAATAAAGGAACTTATGTTCAAATTGCACTCGCTTCATTATTCGTAAACATTTTTGGTCTTGGGAGTGCTTTTTATATTATGACTGTTTACGATAAGGTTTTACCTAATAGTGCAGTGAATTCATTAATTGCCCTTACTATAGGAATGGGAGTTGTAATACTATTTGATTTCATTATTAAGCTATTGAGAGCTCGTTTTATTGATATCGCTGGATCAAAACTAGAAAGAAATATCAATGATGATATTTTCAAAAAAATACTTAGTCATGACAGCGAATTCCTAAGCGAAACAAAAGGTGTATCTTCTGTGGTAAGAGAATTTGAAGGAGTTAGAGATTTCTTTACATCAGCAAGCATGGTTGCCTTCATTGATCTACCATTTATGTTTCTTTTTCTGTTTGTTATTTATCTTATAGCCGGTCCTTTAGCAATAGTACCAATTTTAATTGTTCCACTTGTTTTAGGAGTATCCGCATTAGTTCAGCCAATTCTAAAAAGGTACAGCACACAAAATCTCAACACTCAACAAGGAAAGATGACTATTCTTCATGAATTACTAAACAATGTTGAAACAGTAAGAACCGTTGCGGGTGGAAAATTTCTTCATAATAAATGGAATACAAGTGTTGAAGAACAGAGTAAAACTTCAGCTTCTGCAAGAGGAATTAGTAATTTTGCTGTAACTTTTTCTCAGACTGGACTTCAGATAAGTCAGGCGGCAATCGTATGTTATGGAGTTATATTAGTAGGAAGTCTCGATATTACCTCAGGAGCATTAATTGCGTGCGTTATATTATCAGGAAGAATTTTATCTCCACTCGTACAGGCCGGTCAATTATTAACAAGAATGAATCATGCTTTAGCCGCTTATAAAAAGCTTGATAAACTTATGCTAATTGAAACTCGTGATGAGAAAACAAAAGATTTCAAAGTAACTGATATTAATAATGGCGAATTGATTATTAAAGACCTGAACTTCAAAATAGATGATATAGAAATTTTAAATAACATAAATATGCATATAAATGATGGAGAAAAGGTTGGGATTGTTGGAAATATTGGTAGTGGTAAAACAACGCTATTAAGAGCTTTAATTGGCTATCATTTGCCATCATCAGGGGTTATTAATGTTGGTGGATATGATGTTCAAAATATTCCTACAGAAAAATTTAGAACTTTTGTCGGATATTGTCCCCAGAAAGTTCAATTATTTACTGGAACAGTATATGAAAATCTTACTGCTGGTTTTGAAGATGTATCTGAAGATGAAGTTATTGAAGCATCCACCCTGTCATGTGCTCATGATTTTATAACAAAACTACCTGGTGGATATAATTATAATTTAGTAGAAAATGGAGCAAATTTATCGGGGGGACAAAGACAGGCTATTGCTCTAGCTAGATGTTTTATTAGAAAGCCAAAGCTTTTAGTTTTAGATGAACCCACAAGCTCTATGGATGGTAATACTGAACAAAAAATAATAGATAATCTTATGAATCTTTCATACAATCCAACTATAATTTTATCGACTCATAGAATAAATCACTTAATAAATACTGATAAAATTGGCGTGTTAATGGAGGGTAAATTAGCCTCATACGGCCCTAGGGAAGATATTTTAAAACAAAATACTAGTAACTAATCATGAAAAAAATATACTCATATATTTCAAGTAAATTCATACTCTTCATTTCATTATTTAATAAAGAAAGATTTATGGATCTTAGTAAGAATTTTGAAGCATTTCTCTCGTATGCTTTACCCGAAAGCTGGGGAGACGCCAGAAAATCCTATATTTTATTTTGGATTATTGGATTATTCACTATAGTATTTCTTATATGGGCTTCATTTGCTCAAATTAACCAAGTTGTTCGCGCAAGTGGAAATGTAAGACCTGATTCAAAAATTCATGTTGTACAAACTGCAATTCCAGGTCCAGTTGAAGATATTAAAATCGCTTTGGCTGATAAAGTTAAGATGGGAGATATTCTTTTTATAGTTGATCACGAAAATGCTAAACAATTATACAACTTATCAAAAAATGAAGTTGAAACAAGATCACGCAAAGTAGAAATTCTCGAAGAATTAGTTAGTAAAGGATCCGACTCTGAATTTAGGCTTTTAGATGAAAAACTTACTCTAATAGATGCAAAAAAAAGATTTGATCAGGCAAAAAGAAGGCTGGAATTTTCACATGTTAAATCACCTGTAAACGGATCAATTAGTAAAGTGAACGCAAATAATATTGGACAGGTCGTTAAAGACGGTCAATTATTAGCCGAAATAGTCCCAGAAGACGATATATTAAAGATAGAAGCTGCCGTATTAGCGAGAGATATTGCTTATGTTAGAGTTGGTCAAAAGGCTAAAATATCTTTTACAGCATTTGATATGGCAATCTATGGTCAAGTTGATGGAATAGTAACAAAAGTAGCAGCAAACACAACATCAAATGAAGATGGATTGATTTATTACCCAACAGTTATAGAAGTTATTGATGACTCAATTAAAAATAATCAGGGAATAATCATTCAATCAGGTATGCAATGCGATGTATCGATTATTGGTGAAGAAAGAACTGTCTTAAGCTATATTGCCAATCCTATAACTAAATTATCTATGACTGCCCTTCAAGAGTAAACAAATTATATTATGTCATAATTATCATTTTTATTCTCAATAATGCTTTTAACAGTAATTGATGCCTCAAGAAAAGCTTCATGCGTACCAGTATCTAACCAAAAATAACTATTATCTAGTAGAACAACTTTCAAGTTATCATTTTTTAAATAAAGGGAGTTTAAATCCGTTATCTCAAGCTCACCCCTAGCTGATTTTTTTAAACACTCAGCTTTTTCAATTACTGAATTATCGTATATATATAAACCGGTAGCAATCCAATCTGATGATGGATTATTGGGTTTCTCAATTAATGAAAGAACATTCTTATCATTATCGAACTCTATTACACCATACCTTTCAGGGTCCTTTACTTGATATCCAAATATTGTTGATCCTACATTATCATTAATTGCACTTTTAATTGTTTCTGCTATTGAAGGTCCAAAAAAAAGATTATCACCTAGGATTAATACAGGATCAGATCCTTGGAGCCAGTCTTTTGCAATCAAAAAGGCTTGAGCTATTCCTTCAGGTTTTTTTTGAGTTTCATAATCGATATTGACACCCCATTGATTTCCGTTACCAAGAAGTCTTTTAAAAAGGTTTTGATCTTCAGGTGTTGTTATAATTAAAATATCTTTTAAACCAGAGTTTATTAAAATTGATAAAGGATAATAAATCATTGGTTTGTTATAAACGGGTAACAATTGTTTTGAAACAACCCTAGTCACAGGATGTAATCTAGTCCCTGAACCGCCAGCTAATATTATTCCTTTTTTTTCATTACTATTCATTTTTTAAATCTTCAATAATTATTGGGAGTAGAATTCCAACATCCCTTCTAACGCTACTTTCCCAATCAGGTAAAAATATATTATTATTTTCTAATTTATGGAAATTAACTTTTAATCTCGAATCTAATGGTCTATTAGCTATGGCATTCCATTCTTTATATTTAATCGGTTTAATCTTTGCGCTTAGTTTCTTCTCAAGTATGCTTTCTATTTCATTTTTTACAACCTTAGCGACTTTATACCAAGTAGTATAACCCTTATTGGTAAAGTGTAAGATTCTGTTTTTTTCAAATCTTTTTTTTCTATATAATTCAATAAGATATTCAATATTATTAGATATTTCATATGAACTTGTCATAGAGATTTTTTGATCTGAAACGACATTAATAGAATTATTCCTTAACAATAATCTAATAATACTTCTAACAAAGTTTTTACCATGTATCCCAAAAACAGAAGCCAATCTAATTACAATGCTTAAATCAGAATTTTTTAAAACTTCATTTTCACCCTTAGCCTTAGTTAAGCCATAAAAATTAACAGGAGCAACTTTATCATTAGCAAGTCTAATTTTATGTGGTTTTTTTCCAAAAACATAATCGGTTGAAAAATGGATAAGACCAACTTTATTCTTAAATGTTAGTTCAGATAATATTCGAGGTCCGTTATTATTAATCGCAGAGCACAAAGATCTATTATTTTCTGCTTGATCAACATTTGTGTAAGCAGCTAAGTTTAAAACCAAACCTATTTTATTATCTATTAAATAATTATTGAGCAATTTTTTATTCCTTATATCTATTATCTTGCTGCTTGGAAAATAAAAATTGAGCTCATTTAATGTCTCACTCTTGATCCGGACATCTGAACCTATTTGACCTGAACCGCCTAAAACTAAAATATTTCTGCTATCATTTAATACTACCAAGTCTTTCTCCCGAGTATTTTTTTAAATTATCGGAGTTCAAATATTTTGGATTGTTTATATACCATTCAATCGTCATTTTTAAAGCTTCATTCCAATTATATTTAGGTTTCCAACCTAAATCCTTTATTTTATTACTATTTAATGAATATCTAAAATCATGACCAGGTCTATCACTAACAAATTCAATTAAATCACTATAAAGGCCGTTTTTCCTTGGTTTAGTAGAGTCTAAAACATTACATATATCTTTAACAACATCTATATTTCTTAATTCATTACTGCATCCAATATTATATTTTTCACCAATTTTACCATCTTTGATAACAGCTATTAGTCCTGTGACATGATCATCAACATATATCCAATCTCTAATTTGATCCCCACTACCATAAATCGGTATTTTTTGTTCATTTAAACATTTATATATCGTTAAAGGTATGAGTTTTTCAGGAAATTGCCATGGACCATAATTATTAGTCGTATTTGTAACAATAATTGGAAATTTATAAGTTTTATTCCAAGCCCTAGCGAGCAAATCTGCGGAAGCTTTAGAAGCAGAATATGGGCTATTAGGAGCATAGCTACTTTCTTCTGTAAAGCTATCTTCACTATTGTTGAGTGAACCATAAACTTCGTCAGTAGAAACCAAAATAAATTTAAAATTATCATGCAAGTTATTATTTGAAATATATTGATAAGAAGCATTTAGAAGGTTAAATGTTCCTATAATATTTGAATTCATAAAAACTTCTGGACCATCAATAGATCGATCAACATGTGACTCTGCAGCTAAGTGAATGATATAATTAGGTTTGAATTCATTAATAATCTCAGAAATTTTTTTTTGATCAAAAATATCTTCCTTATAAAAAAAATAATTTTTCAAAGAATCGTCATTTGTAATAGATTCAGTGTTTGAGCAATAAGTTAGTTTATCAATATTACCTACTATTGTGTGGCCTTCATTAAGTAGATATCTAATTAAACAAGAACCAATAAAACCATATCCGCCAGTTATCAAAATTTTATCTTTGGTCATCTTAGAAACCAGTTAATTCTTTTATTTCAAGCCATTTTGGCAAATTATTATCCTTATCAGAAATTATTAATTCATTTTTCTCGAATGGCCATTTTAGGTTTAAGTATTCATCATTCCATTTAATGCCAGTATCATTATCTTTACTATAATAGTCATCAACCTTATACATTACTCTTGTATCGTCAGAGATAGTACAAAAACCATGAGCAAAACCTTTGGGTATGTATAACCAACCAGAATCATCAATTAATTTTATAGAGCCGTGTTGTTCAAATGTCTTGGATTCTTTTCTTAAATCAATAAAATAATCAATAATCTCACCTGATACCACTCTTAGTAATTTTGATTGCGCTTTTGGAGGTGTTTGGAAATGCAACCCTCTTAATGTTCCTTTATTCTTAGAAAATGACAAATTATCTTGAACGAATATCTCGTTGATACCAATCTCATTCATAATTTTTTTATTATATAATTCTGAAAAAAAACCTCTTTCATCAGTATGATTATCTTCTTTAATAAGCAGAACATCGGAAAAAACATTTTCAATATTCATTCTAATAAACTCCTTACAAGCTCTATTTGTTTTGGTAAACATATTGATAACAGATCAAATTCATCGACAATTGTATTCCTAGCATTCTTCTTTAAGCTTATATATTTATCAGGGTTGCTTAAAACATTATTTACTGTTTCAGAAAGCAAATTATGATCAAAGAAATCAAGCAATAGACCATTTTCATTATGTTTTATAACTTCTTCTACAGGTAATGTTTTAGATCCTATTACTAATGCTTCCATGGACATAGCTTCTAACATTGACCATGATAGTACAAATGGGTAGGTATAATAAATATGAGCATCGGTTACATTAAATAAGTTTAATAAAATATCATAAGGTACTTGACCTAAAAATCTTACTCTGTTGTCCTCAGGTATTTTATCTTTTATTTCACCAAAATATAGTTCTTTATAATTCCCATTTTTTGGCGTAGCGCCATAACTTACACTACTACCTCCAACAATAAGTATATAAGCATCTGGGTGTTTCTCAATAATCTTAGGGAGTGCACGCATAAAAATATGATAACCACGATATGGTTCAAGATTTCTATTAACAAATGTTACAATTTTATCGTCCTTTGTTAATTTTACCTCTTCATTATTATCATTTTTTAAAATTACATAAGGATCATCTTTTGGCTTAACGAAGTTAGTATCTATCCCATCATGGATTACTTTTATTTTTTGTAAAAACTCTTTTGGAGCAGTTGATTTTTGAAAATTAGTGGGAGTTATAAGTTGATCAGCTTGAACATATGATGATAGATGTGGTGCATTTCTTGCAGTTAGTTTACTTGTTAGCTCAAAACCAAAATTTGTAATCTTTTCATTTTCCTTAATATCAAAATCAATATCTGAATCTTTTGTATTATAATAAAACTCTAAGTAATTTAAAAACTTAGTATTAGGCCATATATCTTTTAATAGAAAACCTTCACCCCATCCTGGATGTGAAATAATTAAATCAGGATTAAATCCATTATCCTTCATCTCAAAACACTTTTCTGATACAGCAAGGGCTCTTATCATCTTAGTTTCAAACTCAATACTCAATCGATTTAAATTAGGGACATTTTCATTAGTAATAAAATATTGTGTGTGTTTAATATCAGAAAAACCTGAAGATTCATTCTGAGAAATAGAGAAAACTTCTATATCTTTTTCTTTAGCTAAAGCAGGAGCCAAAAATTTATATTGACCAGGAAAGTTTTGATGTAAAAACAATATATTCTTTTTCTTATTCATTTTATTTGCTGTCAATAGTCAAAAAACCATATTTCAATAAAAATATTATAGATAAGTAAATATCAGTTTCGTTATATTTAATCTTATCCTTAATTTCTTTTATAGAATAATACTTTTCATTATTCAAATTTTCTAAAATTGTCTCCAAAACAGAAATATCTGGAATAATTGTAGATGCATAATTAACACTTTCAAGATTAATTATATCTTCAAGAGAATTATTGTTTAAATCTATAGTCTTAGCAAGCTTAGAATCGTCATTTAAAATAATTGATGGATATTCTTCAAATAATAAAAAAGGATCTAATCTATTACTTGGTAAACTAGAAACACTATATTTGCTAAAGTTTTTTCTTTCATTTAACCTTATATTATTTAATTCACTATATAATTCTTCGTATTGAGGCAATATTTTATCCCAGGAAAATTCATTCAAAGCCCTATTCTTTCCTGATAATCCCATTTCCAATCTTTTTTCTTTATTTTCGATAAGTTCAGTCAATTTCAAAACACATTGATTTATATCAATTGATATTTTTTGTATTGAATTCGCAAGATAATGATCATAATTTATCTTTCCTATCATATAATTAAATGCTAGTTCTTCACCATAACCAGGAGGTAAGGATTGAGTTGAAATTCTAAAACCGTCTACATTATCTCTAACAGTACTTCTATAACCATTCCAATCAGAAATAACTACAGGTAATCCAGAAGCCATGCCCTCTAATGGTGTTAAACCAAATGTTTCTTGAATATTATCACTTAGAGACATAAATATATCAGCTACTGCAAGAGTTGCTTTCTTATTATTTTGGTCTGTTCCATCTAAAAAAATACAATTAACTAAAGGACATATTGTTTTTGCTTCAGATACAAAAGTATTTTTAATTGTGTCATTAGCAAACCATCCTGTTTGAATTAGATGAATCTTTCCTTTATTCATCTTTTCTGCACATTTCTGTAATGCAATATACATTGGCAAATGATGGGCTTTTGCATGAAAACTCAGTCTTCCGACAAACACAACAACAATATCATCTTTAGAAATACCTAATTCATTTCGTTTATTTTTTTTATAATTATCTTCAAACTCAAATTCATCACAATTAATTCCTAATGGAATAATTGGTAACTGTGGAATAAATTCTTTTTTTATTTCAAATCGATATTGTAATGCTTCTTTTTTTGCTTCTAAAACCTTATTTACAGTACTAAGAACAGATTGAGAAGTACAAATGATTGCATCCCAAGGCATTACAGGATCTACTAGTAACTGATTAAATGAGTCCATTATCCTGTGTGAAGCTGTAGTATGAGTTAAACCACATAAACTATATTTATCGTGTCCAAAATAGCTTCTATGAGCTGCAAATTGTGTAATATCTGGACCAGGAAGCTGAATACCACCGTATTGTTTTGAACGATCAGGTTGGTCATTAATAATAAAGTCTATTTCAAGTTTATCATTCTCATCAATTAAAAGAGAGGAAATATCGTTTTTTAATAAATTAATTTGATCAGCACCTCTTACATAAATTCCTAATTTCTTATAACGATGCGATTGAACTATAGCTTTTAAAAAAGACCATCCAGCTGCTTGCCTTCCCATTATAGTTTGCCCTTTTATATTAAAACCATCATTATCATAATATAATGAGAACAGATTATTATTATTAGTTGCTACCATTATCCATATTTTAAAGGTGTATGAGTTGTGTGTTTTTTTAACTCAATTAATAATTCATCTTGAGTATATTCTTTATTTTTATATGCAATACCCCATAATACATAACTGGGTTTCCATTGAGCTATTAGACAGGATTTAAAACCATTATACATAATTGTAGAATGCAATACATCTTTAGTAAAACCTGAATTGTGAGCCATATAATGATTACCTTTATTTAATTCAGATCTTAAGCCATACAAAATATCAATAGGAGTAATAGGGCCTAAACCAGAAACATATAATGTATCAAGTAAGTTCCCTTCTGATACTTTTTCACAAACTGATTCTAAATCAGGACATGAAATAACTAAAAAACCATCATCATTTAGTACTCTAGAGATCTCATTAAGAGCAAGAGGTACCTGATAAGCATATAAGTGTTCTATATTATGATGAGAAAATACCGCATCATAATCTTCTGATTTAACTGCTGACATATCAGTTAAAGAAGCTATTATATCAGGGTTCACCGACTCATCTATATCTAATCTAACTTCATCCCATTCATCAGAATTAAAGACTTCAGTAGTATGTGTTTTATTTAATCGTCCTGAACCAACATGTAAAAGTTTTTTAGTCATAATGAACACTTATATAGAAAAGAATAGAATAAGCAAAAAAAAAGGGAAGCATAAGCTTCCCTTAATTTTAAATAATAATATCGTTATCCTAAGATAAAGTCTTCAGCTACCAATGCTCCCGCAGTAACATTAGCAATAGTTGCTATTAGCAGGATTTCTCCAACTGCAACAGCTGCTGTACCATCATTTGAAAGATGATAAATATATGCTGAAGTATCATCATAAGCAATAATATATGCTTCTGTGCTTGCAGCTGCTGTAAGTACAGCTGAACCAGCTGAAGCAACATCTTTTACAAGCTCTGAACCATTAGTTGCTGCTGATAAATCACCATTACCTGATGTGACAGTAAATTCATAAACATCAGTTTGTGCAGTAGTTGCAACACTAGCAATATCATAATTCTGAGTGTTACCAACAGCCGCTAATGTAATTTGAGTTACAACCGGTTTTACACCAGCAAGTGTACCATCAGTTGTTTCAGCAGCAGTTAATTGAATAACATCACCAACAACAGCACCTGCATCCTCAAAGTCGGCTACAACATCTCTATTAGCTACAGCAGTTGCATTAGTTACAAAGGTGTCATCACCAGTACCACCAGTTAAACTGTCAATACCAGCACCACCAACAAGAGTATCAGCACCTGCGCCACCATTTAATGTATCAGCACCTGAACCAGCTGTAATTGAGTCATTACCGCCGTTACCATTACCGACATCATTCGCACTATCATCCTGGCTAAGATCTAGAACATCCTTACCATAGCCACCATTTAATGTATCAGCACCAGCTGCACCAGTAAGAGAGTCATCACCATTACCACCAGTTAAAGCGTCACCGCCGCCGCCAGCAGTAACAATTGCGTTGATATCATTACTGTGGAACGAAGTTAAACCTTCAACAGTAATTTGTAAGTCAGATGCATTTAGCAGACCGTCACCATTATAATCTAGGTAGATTGTTGAAGTGTCATCAGCGAATACAAATGATCCCATTACTCCATCAATTGCAGCACCTGCAAGACCAGCATTTTCGACATCGCCTTTGTCAGCTAAAGTAAATGTATTCACTGAAGCTCCAATAGTTCCAAAGTCAATATTGATACTATCACCAGCAGTTACTGTATCTGTTGTAACAGCGTTTATTGTTGATTGAGTGAAATCTTTGATAATATCTTTTGTTGCGCCTGTTGAATCTGCAGCAGCACCGTATTCTAATATATCTAAGCCAGCGCCTAATGTGATTGTATCTAGACCGCCTTCACCGTCAATAACATCAGCACCATCACCGCCATCAATAACATCATTACCAGCACCACCGTCAATTGAGTCAACACCTGCATTACCGTTAATATTATCATTACCAGTACCACCTTTAAGTGTATCGTTACCTGAAGCACCAGTTAATGTATCATTACCTGCACCACCTGTAATTGAGTCAGCAACTAAAACACCTCCTGCAGAGATATCATCATTACCAGCTGATCCAGTTAATGTATCAGCTTTAGAACTACCAGTAACAGTAAAGTTAACTTTAACATCAGTTTGGCCAGCGTTAGCATTAAACTTAGCACCTGCAACAGCTGGGTTAATTAGACCAGAGAAGTCAACGGTTAAGTTTCCTGCATTAAGAGCATCTACATCATTTTTTAAGATTCTTAGATCAACTGCTTGTGTATCAAGACCAGTAGTTGGACTATTCTGTGTATCAACTTTTTCAACATTAGAAACATCGTTAAAGTCAATAACTGCAAGAGCAGTACCTGAATCTGCAGCATTCAACCTAATAGTATCATTACCTGCATTACCATTAATTGTATCAGTAGCTGCAAGACCATTAACACCAAAGATAAATACATCATCTCCAGTACCACCAGTAAATACATCACTAGCTGCATTGCCACCATCATTAACAACAACGATTGCACCATTACTTACAGCAGAAGCATTAACTGTTGTAACACCAGCTCCATCATTTGTATTAATAGTCAATGTAGGACCATTATTAGTAAATGTCTCATTACCAAATGTAATAGAAGATGCAGCAGTACCCGAATCTAAAGTAATAGATTCGATACCGTAGATTTTAGAGATTTCTGGGGCAGTAATTGTTAATGCATTATTAGCACTATCATCAAATCTAATATTATCAGTTCCTGCACCACCATCAATAGTCTCAACACCACCAGAAGTCTTAAAGTCTCCCCAAGTAGTAACATTGATTACGTCGTTACCTGCGCCAGCATTAATACTATCAGTACCGCCGCCAGCATTGATTGTATCAACACCATCACCACCTGAGATTGAGTCATTACCACCACCAGCAGTAATACTATCATTACCAGCTCCAGTATTGATTGTAGATGCACCTGAACCGTCATTAATAACATCTCTACCAGCACCTGATGTAACTGTTAGAGCAACATTATCATTGTTATTGATAGTTAAAACCTCACCTACAGCACCGTTTGTTGGATCAACATCATAACCAGATGCGTCAACTTCTAATGTTAGACCAGTAAATGTATTAGCAATTGTTAGAGTTCCATCACCATTATAGTCACCGTCAGCAACATCAGCAAAGGTAATTTTTTCAATACCAGTTACATCTACATCAATAGTTGCTGCAACTGCATCACCGTCAACAGTAGTTAAGACAGTATTATTGTTCAGTACAATAGTATCTGAACCAGCATTACCATCAATTGTATCGTCACCAGTTAGAGTTGCTGTTGCATTAAATGTAAATGTATCATCAGTTGAACTACCAATTAGTTTCATATCACCAGCTTGTGTACCAGTATAATTAAGAGCAACAGTGGTTAATGCAGCACCTGCTGTATCTTCACCACCACTTAAAGTACCAGAACCTCCAAAAAGGAATACTAAGCCTGGGTTAGCATTAAGTACTGTGTCACTAACTGTAAAATCACTACCTGCAGCAATTGACCATTTTTCAGTATTTGAAATCGTCGCTAATTGAGCAGCAGAGAAGTTATTAGCACCAGTAAATGTTACAGTATCAACACCAGCACCGCCATCGATAGTATCTGATCCAACAGCTGATGTGTATTCAGCTTTTGAATCTAGAAGGAATGTATCGTTCCCAGCACCACCTGATAAATGGTCAGCACCAACATTACCATTAATGCTATCGGCTCCGCCGCCGCCATCAATAGTATCATTTTTAGCACCACCATAAAGTGAATCTGCACCGCCACCGCCGATTAGATTAAGAGTACCAGCTGCAGTATCACCACTAATTAATGCTCTTTCATCTAGTTGGGTTGATCCATCTAATGCTGAAGCATCAATAGTTACTGATTTTAAAGTTGTTAAGTTAGGAGTAATATGAATATCCATACCAGCTGTTACACTATCAACAACAGTAACTGTTTCAAAATTTGTAACCGCAGCTAAAGTAGCAACTTCTTCACCACCTGTTTCATTATTATCAGCGGTAATTTTTAATTCATCAGTTCCACTACCACCTGTAAGTGTTGTATCAGCATCAATATCGTCTGCATTTGCTAATACGGTTAAATTAACATTAGCATTATTTACAACTTTATCAGCATTTGTGGCATCACCAGTAAGTACTACTGTTGTATCTCCAGTGTATCCAGCGCTAAGTGTAAGAACACTATTTCCTGCAGCAGATAAATTATAAGTTGAAGCACCACCGATAGGAGCTGTTATTGTTATATCTTCAGCATTATTAGCTTTAACAACTTCAATATTACTAATTCCAGCAGCAACAGATACATTTGCAATATCGCCACCTAATAGTAATGTATCAGTACCATCACCACCATCGATAGTATCAGTTAAAAGTAGATTTCCACCCTCAGTAATTTGGTCATTACCAGCGCCACCAGATATATGATCGGCACCAGAACCCATTATAAGGGTATCATTACCAACACCACCAGAAAGTGTGTTATTACCAGCAGTAGCTGTAATGGTATCATTACCAGCACCACCATCAATATTATCACTTAGTGTACCACCTATAAGGCCGTCATGACCTCCACCAGATGTTACTGTCATAGCTGTTTTTGATTGCGTACCAGTTAATGTAAGAACTTCGCCAGCATCAAGAGAAGATGCATCGATTTCTAAACCAGCAGGTACACCACCTTTTAGATGCTGATAATCACCAGTAACAATTATAGCATCAGCACCAGCAGTAGCATCAACAATAACAATTTTATCAACACCAGAAATAGAATCAGCAGTACCAGCTAAGCGTGCTTCGTTGCCATCGACAGCGTTTGTTAATGTTAATGTATCAACACCAAGACCACCTGTAATTGATGTCGCACTATTCGAATCTCCATCAATATCTGCAACATTACCGATAATATTTAATTCTACACCAGCTGTGTTGACAATTTTGTCATCACTATCTGCATCACCAGTAATTTTTACAGTTGTTGCGCCAGTGTAACCATCATTTAAGTTAAGTACCTGATCATCAGTATTTGATAAATCAAAGTAATTAATCCCTGATGCTAATGGTGCATCTAATGTGATCTCACCTACACCATTACCAGCATTGTAATCAATATCCATTTTAAGTCTTTCAACATTACTTAATCCTGCAAGTATTGTTGATCCACTTAGTGGGCCAGAATTTGTTGGTTTAAAATCTGCAGTAACTACTAGAGTATCAGTACCATCTCCACCGTCAAACACATCTGAACCATTCCAAGTTGTGCCTGCAGTTAATGTATCGTTACCAGCACCACCAGAGAAATTAACATTCCCTGCGCCAACTGTGATTGCATCAGCAGCAGAACTACCAATAATTGTTGGTGCAAGTGCTGCAGGTGCATTACTAAGAGTTAAACCACCTGAGTTTCCAGATGCATCAATTGTTGCAATGTCAGCATCTAGGGCAGCAGTAATAGTTAATTTTTTATCACCAGTCACATTAAGTGTGGTTGTATTCACATTTGTTGTTGTTAACGCAGCTAATGTGTTAGCAACAGATAATGAATCTACAGTTACAGTTTCTAAAACTGAAGAGTTTAAAGGATTGTCATCATCAAGAACTAATGTAGTTGAATTAGTACCTTTTAATGTAACATGCTGATGACTATCAGCGCCCGCTAATGTCAGATAATCATAATCTAATGTAGTAACTTGTGCAGCTGACTTAAGCTCTACAGAAGTCATATTAGATAGATTAGTAAATGTCACATCATCATTAGATGTTACATTCATTACTGAGTTTATTGAAGTCGCTTCAGCTAAATTAACTGAATAAACTTCATCGGCATCAACATCAGTATTTGTATATGTCACAGATAATTTTTCTACATTTAATAACTGAGGAGCAACGGTATCATTACCAGCACCAGATGTTTTTGATACAACTGTGTCTGTTCCAGCTCCACCGTCTAGAACATCAAAGTCATTTAAACTGTTATTAGTTGTAGATGCATCAAATGAGTCATTTCCGCTACCACCAGTAAACTCATTAACACCTGCTGTTAATGTGAAGGATTGTGATGTAGCCGAGCTACCTGAATTATTAATAAGAAGAGTTGAAGTTGATAATGCAGTTGAATTTGAATCAAAAACACTAACCTTAATACCTTCAATACCTTCAACTACTGAATCACTTGAAGCGGTCACATCAAATGTCGTCGAAGTAGCGCCTGATGCTATTGTTGCTGTTCCAGATAAAACATCAATATCAGATGTTCCTGCTTTATCAACAGTTGCACCATTAGTATCACCAATTACAGTCCAGGAGAAAGATGTATCAGCAGAAACTGCTGAGCTAGCTGTTATTGTAAATGTTACTGCAGAACCTTCATCAACACTTGATCCGCTTTTTGTTACGGTAAATGTCGGAGCCGCTGACCCGCTAACACCATTATTAGCGATAGTAATATCTGAACTACCGTCAGTTGAACCTGATGACGGAAGAGTTGCAACACCCATAGCTGAAGCAAATTGAGATAATGTATTTGAAGAACCACTTGTTCCAGTTGTCGCATTACCACCCACATCATATGTGAAATTACTTGCGCCATTAATTGTAACTACAGCTCCATTTGATAATGTCAATTGAACTGCATCAGCTGCGAACTTTGAAGACTTAACTGATAATCCATCAACTAATTGTATCTTGTTAGCTCCGCTTGTATCAACAATAGTAACCGAGGCATTAGCAGCAATTGAATTAGAAATGATATAAGTATCATCTCCTGCTAGACCTCTGTAAGTTGTTCCCGAATTACTTGGTACGATAATGTCCGCACCAGAACCATGATTTATAGTCGCCATTTACTTTCTCCCTTAAATAACAACAAGTGTTAAAATATTTTAAACAAAGTCCAAGAAAAATCTTGGAACGAATCACAAAATTCAACATTTTGCCAATTAAGTCAACATTATTATTAATAACAATTAATTTAATTTGTAACTTAATCTTATACTATTGTAACAAAATGTAACAAATTTTATCAAGCATTATTCTAATTAAATTTTGTCTAAAATATGACCTATCATTATTATTTTGCTAAAAAAGAGTAATTATTTAATTTTGTTCATTAATTTCAATTAGTTACTATTATAAAAAATATAGCAAAAGTACTAGTTTTTTTAAAAAAATATATATAAATAGAAATTGAATTTACTTATTTAAGTTATTTTAGGTAAATAATTACATTTTATTAATTTTTAATAAGAAAAAAAAACTTTGTAGAAAGCAAAAAAAAAATCCTTTCATACATAAAAAATTACATCTAAATTAATTTTAATAATTAATACTAATTGAGTTCAGCGTTTTTTTAAGGATGTTGATTAAAACTATCCAGTAATATTGACATCTGCCAATATCTCAACCGTGTATGTAGTTGCGGTCCAAGTATCATCAAAACTTTCTTCTACGCCTGAAAGAGTTAAGCCTCCACTTTGTCCAGAGCTATCAGGTGCAAAGAAAATTTGCGTTCCACTTAATCCATCTGAAGTTACTTCAACGCCAGATAAAGAATCAAATTCACCAGTTGTCAAATTTGAAGAACCACCAACTATTACAAGTGTTAATTTATCATTTGATATATCAAACCCATCAATTGTTACTGTGAATGCGCCTTCTTGAGAAACACCAGATGAGTCAATCTCGTATCTAAAGTCTTCGGCAGCACTTGTTGCAGTTATAGTCGCTTCAGCAGTTTCATTAACTTCAACAACAGTATATGAAGTTGATCCACCTGAACTGTCATCTGTTGAAGAACTGTCATCTGTTGAAGAAGTGTCATCTGTTGAAGAAGTGTCATCTGTTGAAGAACTGTCATCTGTTGAAGAAGTGTCATCTGTTGAAGAACTGTCATCTGTTGAAGAAGTGTCATCTGTTGAAGAAGTGTCATCTGTTGAAGAAGTGTCATCTGTTGAAGAACTGTCATCTGTT
>MDSW01062785.1_pt1 | contig 22954 bp, 29 predicted proteins | sample 811171 | NCBI WGS metagenome assembly MDSW01 (sample SAMN05326641, study PRJNA326480) | marine metagenome | isolation source: seawater | place: Atlantic Ocean: North West | collected 2012 | reverse complement strand
TTAATACAAAAAGATTAAATAATTCTCATCGTCTTTATAATAATTTTCCGTTATATACTAATTATAAATTATTTTAAAAAATGATATATTAATTAATTAAAGTTATAATTAATTATGAAAGATTTAAATAATGATATGAAAGAATTATTAAAAAATATTAATATTTGTTGTATTAAAATAAATGAAAATAAAAATTTAAATTGCAAATTTAAAAAACTAAATTTTCTTAAAAAAGAAAATTTTTATGAAAATTTTAAAAATACTGAATTTATTGAATAATACATTTTTTATTATTTAGATATTTTATCATATATGTATCTTCTAAATTATATCCTAGTTTTTTATAATAATTTCTAACACCTGTACCACTAATTATTGCCATTTTATAATAATTATTTTTTTTTGCAATTAATTCTGCTTGTTCTACTAATTTTTTTCCAAATCCCTTATGTTGCATTGATTCATTTATATTATTTCCTACATTATTTAAATTTGAATATACATGTAATTCTCTAATTAATGCCGCATCTTTTAAAACAGGTAATACATTTGGATTTGTTGAATTAATTCGCAATCTAATAAAACCAATTAAATATTTTTCTGTTTCATATGAAATAAAATATTCTTTTCCATCTGAAGCATCATATTCAATAACATTTAATTTTATATCCTCCATATTTATAATATTACCACCCACTTCTCTACATCTAATACACATACATCTCCAATTATTTTTTTTCATATCATTTTGTAATAATTGTCTCATATTTACATATTTTTTATCATATCCACCACTAATATATGAGCCTGGTATATCACGAATAATTCTATTTAATCGTTTCCATTTTTGAACTTTTTGTTTAAAATTTTTAATTAATTCATACAATTTCATATCATCATATGGTACATATGTTCCTTCTTCATACCATTTTTTAATTTTAGTCCAAGGAACAATTGCTGTTGGATATATTTTATATTGATCAGCTTGTAATCGTTGATCATATAATGAACTATTTAACATTTCTACATCTTTTTCATATGATGAACCAGGTAAATTAGGCATTAAATGTATATCAACTTTATAACAATTTTCCTTTAATAATTTAATTGCATTATATACACATTCAATATTATGTCCCCTATTTATTTTTTTTAATACATCATTATGTGTATGTTGTACTCCTAATTGTATTCTGGTACAATTATATCTTCTAAATTTTTTAATTTCATCTAATGTTATTGTATCGGGTCGTGTTTCTAATGTTAAACCAATTATATGAATTATACTTTCGTTTTGATTAAGTTCTATTTCTTCTTCTAAAGTTAACATATCTCGCTTATAAATATTATTAAATACATTTGCAGCATAATATAATTCTGTAATAAATCTCTCTTGATATTGTGATGGATATTCAGACCATGTTCCACCTAATACAATTATTTCTAATTTATCCAATGCATGACCCATTTCTCTTAATGTAGATAATCTCGCATTCATTTGTTTTATACCATCAAAATCATTTGCATTTGCTCTTAATACTGCAGGTTCTTCGAATAAATAACTTCTTGGTTGATCTACCCAATTATTTCCTTCATGTGCTTTTTCATTAGGACAATAAGCACAATCGTGTTTACATGAAAATTTAGCAATTTTTGTATTACCATCGTCATCAATATATTCTGGATGTGCTGATGTTAAAACTGTAATAACTAATACACCAGAATCAGATTTTTGTTTTTTTTTTGTAATTAAATTTTTCAGTTTGATATTATTTAATTCTAAAAAATTATATATTTTAATTAAATCACAATTAGACACTGTTACTTTATATTTTCTTTGTAATTTTTTTTGAAAATTAATAATATCTCTTTTTGTTTCAAAAAATTCATGATTATCTTTAAACTCAATTATTAAATTACTCCATATTTCTTCTGAATAATTATTTTTTTTATGTTCATTACGAATATCCTCAATATCAGTTTCTTGATAAATATTGCACATAATTAATTAAAAAAATATATTATTAATATATCATTTTTTAAAAATTAATTATATAAAATCATTATAATTATATAATATATATTATGAATAAAATATATTTCCATAAATTATGTCCTTTTAATTTAGGTATACCAAAAATTAAAAAATATAATTCGTTTAAAAAATCTTTAGTATTAAATTATCATCCTAATAAAAAAATTAAACAAAATAAATAAAAAAATGATAATTTATATTTTAATATTATATTTAAATGTTTTCGAATATTGACACTATTTCAATTATATATATAATTATGTGTGTTTTAATTTTACTAATTATATTAATAATATGTATACATAAGATAAATAGATCAAATAATGAACGAATTATTTTAGAAACAGAAAGATTAAATAGAGAACATAGTTTTAATAGAGAAGAACTATATATACAATTACATAATGATAGAATTAATAGAGAATTTAATTATCATAATTTAAATAAAAAACTAAAAAATGATATTAAAAATTTAGTTAAAATTAAAAAAGATAATCCCAATATCACATTAAATGAAGCTCGTTTACAATTATTAGATAATAATACTAATTATATTAACCAATTAGTTAATTCTAGTGAAATTAATGAATCATATAATAATAATATTGTGTAATTTTAGAATGAATTTAATTTATAATATATTATATATATTTTTTGTTTTAAACGGTTTGTTTTGGAGTTTAGCAACACACACACAACATTGTGATTTTGCCAAAATATTTAATATAAAAAAATGTCCTGGAACACATATTCAACATATACTTTTTGGTATAGTAAGTTTAATAATTGGTATAATTATTAAACAAACTATTATTTAAAAAATGATAATATATTATTATAATAATTTATAATAAATGAATATATTAGATATAAATAATGATATATTTGAATATATAAAAAGATTTATTAATTTAGAATATTATAATACATTATCTATAATTTCTAAAAAATTTAATTATTTATATAACATAAATAGTTTAATTAAAAATAATTCGTTATATAATTTATATTATTCAGATTCTTATTGTAATTCATTTTTTATAAAATATATAAATTATACTATTTTAAAAGATAATAAATATCAAAAAAAAAATAATAAAATTACTGATAATATTATAAATCATATTAATAATTATAGAAATTATATATCAGAAATTGCTAAAAATAATAATTTATTTTTAATATATGATATTATAGAAAGTCAATATCATTGTATTAATAAAAAATATAAAAATATTATAAATTTTATTGTAAAAATCAACTCTTATAATTTAAATTTAAATAAAAATGAATTTTATAGTATATGTGATTTTATTATTAAATACTTAAATAATAAATATAATGCTTATTTTTATCAATATTATTTTAAAACAGAAATATTATGTAAATTATTATTGTCTATTATATTATTTAATATAACTTCAAATATAAAAAAATATTCAACTGATATATCAAAAACATCTATTTATAATTTAATAAAAGCACAAATTGATAAATTAAATGAATTTAAAAAAACTTTTAATTATTATAATAAAAATTATCCAAAATATTTTAATAATTTTATGAATAATTATTTAAATAATTTAATAGAAATTAATAATAATATTTTATTATAATAATTTTTAAATTTAGATACATTTTAGATATTTTAAAAAATTTAAATAATGTAAATAATTATAATTACTAAAATTTAATTCAAAAGTAGGTGCATTATCATTTAATTCTTTATTTTTTAATGTAAATATAATAAATGCTTCATCTATTGAAAATAGAATTTTTAAACGTTCTATTGCAATAGTACAAATATTTTCATCTGGAAATATAACATCCATTATTTGATCTTTATATACTTTTAATCTTACATTTTTAATGACTTTTCCACCAAATTCAGATAATTCACAATAAGTATCTATTTCTATATTTTTTTTAGAATTTTCAGAATCTTCATAATTTTCAGAATTTTCAGAATTTTCAGAATTTTCAAAAATAATATTCAAATTATTTTCTATTGAACTTGATTTTTTTATAATTTTAAATTCAGGACAGGTATTAACGCGACGCATAAATATTTTTTATTATTTAATGTATCATTTTTTATAAATATATATATATATTAGATAAACAATGAATAATAAAATACCAAAATTAATTAACAAATATAATAATGAAATGTCAGAAATGTTAAATACAGCAGCAAAATTAATAGAATGTAACAAAAAAAGTTGCAAAAAAAATTTCAATGTATTACTAAATTATAAAAAAAAAATTTTAAAACAAGTTGAAATTTTAATTAAAAAAGAAAAAACAACTTTATCATATAAAAATTTTCAATTAAATTTACAAAAAATAATGAATGATTTCAAAGAAAATAAAATAGTTATTTTATATCGTAATAATATTCAAAAAAATATTAAAAATGATACGAAAACTCGTAATGCTTACAATAAAGAATTTAAAAATTATCTTAAAAAAATAAAAAAAAATTCTAAAAGTTATTTAAAAACGGAAGAAAAAAAATATTATATAAATGAAACAAATAAATTATTCAATAAAATTCTAGACAGTAAAGAAAATATTAATTTAATGAAATGTAGTTATGAAAAATGTTTTGAATTACAAAAAAAAGATTTAATCATGGTTAAAAATTTTACAGAGAAACTATGTAAAGAAAAAAAGAAAAAATCATGTAAAATATATAAAATGCTAGATAATTTAGATTTTACAAATATTACTTATAAAGACACTATTAAAGTTATAAAATTAATTAAAAGGGGGTTATTTTAATTGATTTTGATATTTTTTTCGTTCAGAATAAATTTTTACTTTATTTAAAGAGTTTGATATTACATTATCATACATTTTATATACAATATTTTCAGTATGTGGTAGACAAGTATAATTTACATTCCATACTAATTCAGTATTGTTATTATTATTTATAAATTTAATTTCACCTTTATTAGAGTTAATATTTGGCACAATATATTCTTTATATAAAATTTTATTAGGATATGATGTATTTGTAATTACTTGATTTACTGTATTAAAAAAATTCAATGAACGTATTGAATTTTTTCCATCAATATCACCTACAGTAATTATTTTTGAATTAATCATTGAATTTAAATGAAAATCTTGATACCAAACAATATTTAACCAATCATAATAAATATCTTTTGGGTTACTATCAATATTAATTTTCCATTGTTTTGTTACATATTTTGGTTTTAATATATCAGGTTTATTTAAATTCATACTAATATAATTAAATGATGTTACATAATTAATTAATAAACAAAATAATAAAAAATTATAATTTCTTAGCATATTTTTAATTTATAATATTTTTATTTTTTTATATAATTTCAACATTATCATTATTATCTTCTAACATTAATTCATTATAATTATTAGAACATATTATACATAATACATCATTATTATCATAATAATACGGTGCTGTGAATATATTATTACAAATTATACACTGCTTGTTGTTAATTGAAATATTTTTAAAACAATTACTAATATCATTATCCATTTAATAATGATAATAAATAAAAAAATCATTTTTTAAAATTTATAAGAAAGATTTAAATAAATATGGTGTTTTATTAATAATTGCATTATTATTAATAAATTCTGATAAAGCATAATATGTAATTGCTAACATTGCTAATCTTCCATTATTTAATTCTTTTAATTCTAAATCTCTTTTTGTAATAGGGTCTTTATTAATATAAAGTTTTAAAGGATCAAATCCCAAATCTCCAGGCATTCTATCACTTCTATAATTATTATTTAAAGCAACAGATTCAATTGTTGTTGTAAATACAATAATACTCATAAAAAATACTGGATTAATTTTTTCCAGACCACCATTAAGAATAGAAGGAACTTTGTTATTACTAGATAATAAGTTTGCAGATTGTGTAAGTTTGGATAAATTCGAATGAAAAAGTTCTGATAAAGGCCAACCTACACTCGCCAACATTGCCAAACGCCCATGTTTAATTTCTGCTTCTCTATATTTTTTTAGTGTTTTAATATCACTAGCGCAATTTAATGGATCAAAACCTTTATTGCCTACTAAAATGGATGCTTTTCCATCTGATAAAATTGAATCTTTATTTAATAAACCCAACTTAATTGCATTTCTTACATATAAATTACCACCATTTTCTTCTCCAAATTTATCAATATTTGATAATCTTTCAAATTCAGCATAATCAATTTCATTGTTTTTATTTAAATCACCATTTTTTAAAATTTCATTTTTACCATAATAATTATTTAATTCATTTACATCAAGATAACCGGATTTATCAACATCGATTTTATTAAAATCTTTGCTATTAATTTTATCTTGCATATTTAATTGACATACACTATTTTTTTTAATTTTATTATAAATTGGTAATGTATTTGAATGTGTAAAACAATATGTATTATAAAACAATGTAGAAATAAATAAAAATCGAAGCATATTTAATTTATTAATATACAAATTCTTTATATAAATTAAATAATTATGATAAATAGGAATGATATAAAATTAAAAAAAATTCCAAAAAAAATAATAACACAAAAATATAAGAATACAAAAATAATAACAAAAAACAAAACAAAATAAAGAAAAAAAGAAATCAACAAAAAATAAAACTAATAAAAAAAACACAAAACATAAAATATCTTGAATAAAAAATTAAAAAAACATAATTTTAATCATTTTTTTATTTATATTAAATAGAATTTAGAATATTATGCAATATAGTGAAGAAAAAAGAATATTATTAATTATATTATTATGGATTGGTACATGGGGCGTGATAAATATATTAATGTATAGAGTAAAAAATTTTTATTTAAAAGTTGCTATATATTTTAGTATTATACTTTTTTCATACACTTATTTAAAGAAACTAAAAATATAAATTTAAAAATATAAATCTAAAAAATAAAAAAATGATTATAATTTATTGATAATTATATTATCAATTATGCTATCAACCACTGATAAAATGAGAATTCGTAAATTTGCAAATACTAAATTTAATACATTAAAAATTAATAAAAAAGAAATTGAAAATAATTATGAAAAAATTAAAATTAAAAATAATAATAATTATAATAATTATAATAAACTAGATAATTATTTTGAAAATAAAAATAAATATTTTAAATCTTTAAAACCTACTAAAAAGGGAGGTGGTAGAATTATTCAACCAGGTGGTGGTTTTAGAGGCAATTAAATATTATAATTATATAAAAAAATTTATTTTTTTACTTTCATTTTTCTTGAATCCCATCCCCAATGCAACAATGTTTGTCTTAATCTTGGATATATATTTGCATTATTCTTACCAACTTCATTTATTTTTCTTTGTAATTGATTTCTAAATCTACCTTTTGGTCCAGCAGATTTTTTCCAACGATTTATTTGTCTTAAATCATCATCTGTTCTTCTACCATTATAAAAATTACAATACCATTCAATCCAACCATATGGATCGTATTTTTCTTTTATCCAATTTTTAGACATCCAAAATTCATAACTAGTTCCAACTTCGACCTTATAATAATTAATATATTTATCGTAATTTTTTTGTACTAATTTATTTAATGGTATTTTATCTAAAAATTTAAATTTTTTATGATGATTTTTATATATTTTTTTTGTTTTTGGTGATTTAATTACGCGAAAATAAGTACCACCCATTATACCTAATTTAAACATATCTTTTGGACTAATATTAGGAGTAAATTCAGGATAATCTTTAAAATACATTCTAATATTAAAATTTATTAAAATTTATAATTATATAAAAAAAAGTACATTTCATAAAAAAAATTAAAATTTAAAAAATCTTTAATAAAAATTAAAAAAAATAAAGAAATGTACTTTTTTTTCTTGAATTTATAAAAAAATGATTATATATAATAATTAAGAGATTATATCAAATCATGATTTTTGATAATCTTCCCGAAGATCTTATTTTAAAATGTTATTCTTACATTTATTATCCTCAATCTAATATGTTATTAGAAGAAATTCAAAAAAATTATATTAATACACAGTTAAATAAATGTGATGAAAAAAAATTAAAAACAATCTTTTATGAATTACTTAAATCATGGCATATTGAATATGCAAATATTATGATAGATGAATATAAAATAGAATATGAAGGAATCAAATTATATATTGAATCATGCAATGAATTATATGAGGATCGTATTAAATTATGGATAGAAGAAATATTAGAATTAATTGATATTAATAGTTCAAATAAAAATAAATTATTAAATAAAAAGTGTATTTATGATTACATTTAATAAAGAAAATTAACTTGATATATTAATAAATATATCATCTATATATTTGTAATTTGTAATTTTTTCATTATAATTTTTGATTAAATATAATTCTACTTTATTATTACTATAAATATATGGATAAAAATTACACAATTTAAAACAAAAAATTAAATTTTCTTCATTATTAAAAAAAAGTATAGCATCTTTTATACATATGTTTTTAGTAAATTTTAAATTATTATAAATTTTAATAATATCATTTAAAAAATTAATATCTTCAATATTTTCAATATAACCTTCAAAATTTTGTTGGTTAAATATATTATATATTTTATCTTCAAAAAAATTATTTGTTTTAATAATTTTGTATTTATAAAGAAATATATTCCTTGAAGTATTTTTTAAAATTTCCATTAAATATATAAAATATATTTTTTTTATATAAAAATAATAACAACTTACTAATAAGTCCACTGTTCTAGTAAATAATTATAATTTTGATTGCTTTTATTTTTATTTATTTTTTTATATTTGTTATGAAATCCATTATCTAAAATATATTTTGCAAATTCATTAATTGATTTTTTATCTAAATTACAATGAGTTCCATATGTAATACAGTGACAAGAATAATAATCACAATCACAAAAGAATTTTTTTTTTTGCATATCTTTAACCAATCCATTATGAATAGTATTATAAGAATTATTTAATAGAATAGAAAGACTTCTTTTAGCATTATTATTAATGGCAAGTGATAGAGACATTATTACTTTAATATTTTTATACTTTTATAAATAAAATCATTTTTTTTTTATATAATTTAATATAAGAAAATTTTAGTCTTTATTATGTACTTTCATATAATTATTATGATAATGTTTATGGTAATAAATATTTTTATCAGAATTTTTATTTATTTTAAGTACAATATAAGAAACAATACTTATTTGAAGTACACCAAATAAAATAACAGAGATACTGCCAATTAAAAAACCCCATATAATCCATAAAAATTTTATTACTAATAATAATGCAAAAGTATTTATATCTAAATCATCAGTTTTATTAGTTAAATAAACTTTGTATGTCTGAGGGATATAAGCTATAATTGATAACAATCCTGCTAAACTAGCAATAAATTCGGCCATAATATTTTTTTTTAAGTTCATTTTTATTAATTTAAAAGAAAAATAATTTATTTACAACATTTATAAGATTTTCTATGCCATTTTGTTATACCATATAATTTTATTGCATTTAAATGTTTAGAAGTTCCATATCCTTGATTATTTAATAAATCATATTTTTCTAATTCCTCATTATTTTGAACTAATTTAATAATATTTTCTGTATGTTGTTCTTTTGCTAATATAGATGCGGCTGCTATACAAGTATATATTGAATCGCCTTTATTTATACATTCATATGGTATAATTTCTGAATTTACACCAGGTGGAATATATGGTTTAAAATATGGTCCATCAATATAAATTTTATTAAATGATTTTTTTTTATATGCAATATCAGCTGCTAAATTCATTGCCTTTAATGTAGCATTTAAAATATTAATATCATCTATTTCATCAACACCTATAGAAGCGATACCATAAGTTATAGCATTTTTTTTAATATATTCTGCTAAAAATTTTCTTTTTTTTTTAGTAAGTTTTTTGGAATCCTTAATTTGATTATAAATTTCATTTTCTTCATCTGTTTCTGCTTTTTTTAAAACTACACATGCACTAACTACATCACCAATTAAACCACCTCTATTTGATTCATCAATACCAGCTTCAAAATTATTATTTGGTAAAATATAAGTAGTCATAATAATTATATATATAATTTAATTATATCATTTTTTAAAAATATTGAAAATATCACTAAATGTTTTTATAATTGTTAAAAATATAAAAATAGAACCTAAAAGTAAAACACCATTAAATAAATAATTTCGTTTAGCATTTGCAATTGCGAGAGTTTGCGTAAAAAATCCATAATACCATTCACCTTTTAGTGCATTTTTATGTATATTTACAATTATACCTTTTTTATTATCAGCTTTTCCAAATAATGTTGTAAAAATACCAATAAAAGTTGCTATAATCCATATTATACCCATTAATATATAATTTATAACATTTGAAAATTGTTTCCATGTTAAAATTAATAAATTATAACACAGAAATAAATATATAATCATTAAAAGTGATAATAGAAAGAAATTAATATATACAATAATATTTGAAGAAAAAGTATTATCTAGTATATTAATATCTACCATATTTTTAGATTTATTGATATTGCAATCATTAACATCATTAATAATTTCACCTTTATGATTTCTAAATTGAGTATTAAATAAATTCATTAATTTATATCCATTAGTATCATCTGTTTGAATTTTAGAATTTTCATTTAATTGATAATCTCTAATTTTATTTAAATTTATATCATTTAAATCTTTTTGATTAAAATTATTTAGAGCATTATCAGTATTAATAGATTTTAAAAGTTGTTCTTTATTAAAATTAGGATATTGAAGTCTATTATATATTGTTTTTTCTGTATTATATTTTGTTATATTACTAATTATATAATTATTATATGTTTGAAAAAATTTATATTTTATATCTTTTTTATCTTGAAATCCAAAACAACATTTACAACATGCTTGTAATAATAATAATAATTTATTAAATTCCCACGAATTAATATCTAAATTATTAACAATTGCCAATTCTTTTTTCCAATCATAAAATTTTTCTTTTAAATTATCATATTTTAAAAAATCACTTAATTTTTTTGAAATATTATAAGCCTTTATTAATATGTGTTTAGTATTATAAACTTTTTCAGGATTATAATTTAATTCTTGTGTATTATCAACAGGTGGAATTATATTTAAATGTGATATTGGTTCTGTTATTATATTTAATATTGCTGTTTTTATTTCATTATGAATACTATTAAATAATAGTTCAGAAGTATCATTCTCTTTAATTTGATTTAAAATATCATCATTAATTTCATAATCATAATCTTTCTCAATTCGTTTATTATAATTTTCAATAATTTCATTAACTAAATTAAATTCTGATTGATAAAGTTCAATTAAATCTTTTTTTGTTGATCCTAGTAATATTATCATTGAAAATGGTGTATATGGAAAAGTATTTTTTAATCTACCATTATCAATTAAATCTCTATTTATACATTTAGTTATATTATTTTCATTATCTTTTTCATTTACAGGAATACTACCAAAGTTACAAGGTTTATAACACATATTTTTTTGTTTAGAATATGATAATTGCGATGAATAATTATTTCCATTATGATAATCAGGAATTGTAAACCAATCATACCATCTTTCATCACAAATATCATTATTATTAAGATTATTTGATGATAGTAATTTAATAATTATTTCATGGTGATCGGGTTTTTTTAATTTTCGAATACCATCTGTACTAGTTTGTTCTATTGCACTATTCCATGGTCCTAACGCTATTTTATTATAAATTTCACATTTATTTTCACTATTATTTGTTAACCATATATTTTTATTTTTTAAAGCACAATTAGGTAATCCAGTACTATCACATAAACTATATTTATAATTATCATTTTTACCATTGTCTTCTTTTTTATGCAAATTAATTTTGTTAATATCATCTTTTTTAATTATACTATGATCAAAAACTCCTTTATTTTTATCATAAAAATTATTTTCTATTGCCAAATTAATGCTACATTTATGTCCTGGAGTTTTATCATCTTCTAATTTTTTAATACAGACATCTTCGGTTTTTTTACTATCTGTTTTATCAACCTCTGAATCTGTATATATTATATTTTTAGCATAATTTGAATTTGTCATTACTCTATTAATATAATTTAATATAAATATATTAATAAAAAACTAACTAATAGGATTTGGTATTTTATTTGAAACACAATATAATCCATCTGTTTCATATAAATTACTTAAAATTTTATTATCCAAATCTTTAAATCTAGCATTACAATCTAATACATATTTATCACTTTCAATTTTCCATGGAAATACTAATGTTGCTGTATCATTTAATGAATATGCATTTGGATTTTTATTATTTTTATAATTCTTTATACTTTCTGGTAATTTATTGACATCAGTATTTGCACTATAATAATCTATATATGGTATTTCCCATTCTATATTTTTAGGTTTTATAATTGATATAGCAGTATTCTTATGATTATCATCTGTAGTTGATTTATATATTTTTGTTTTAATTTTATCATTTAATAAATTATAATTAATAAAAGATATATTATCTACTCTTTGTATTTCAGCATCATTTTCTTTATTTAAAGCACGTTCAAATTTATTATTTTCGATTAAAGAAATACCAGTTGTACCTTTTAAAACAGAAGAAGCGCCTATTAAACTTTTATAAAATAATTTATTAAGTATTGCACCATTTGTACCTTGTTTAATATTATTAATATTATCTTTACAATAATTAAAACTATATTCTAAAGGATTATCTAACCATTTTTTAAATTCAAACTTATTTCGAAAACCACAATTATTATAATTATTAGAACATTTTACTTTATTATTATTATCTGGTTCATCTGTTTTTTTTTTACTATTATAACTAATTTCTGCTCCAAAAACTAAAAATACTAATAAAAATATAAATATAATAACTGCTATTACCCAACATATTAAAGCAACAGGATGTGATTTACAAAATTCAATAAATAAAAATAAGACTCTATAAATAATTTTACCAATATTTTTTATAATACTCCAGAGAGCTTTTATAAAGTCTGTAAGTATATTTTGAAATATAACTAAATATTTAACAGCATTTTTACTATTTTCAATTTCTTGTTTTCCTATTTTTTTTTCTTTTAATTTTCTTTCTTCATTAATTTTAATTTGTTCTGATTTTACTAATACATTTTGAGATGCTGCAATATTAGAAGCTTCATCTATTTTATTTTTAAGACTATCTAAATATTTACTATATACATTTGATGTTTTTTTCATAGTATGTGGATTTAATGGAATAATTTGTAATTCTTTAGGATAACTAGGACTCTGTTCTTTTTTATCTGCTTCATCATTATCGCTTAATTCTTCTGGTTCTTCTATATTTCCAAAATTTTCACCAGCAATTGTAACGGATGGTTTTTCTATTGTTTCCGTTTTACTAGATTTTTCAGTTTCTGTAGGTTCTTCAGTTTTTGTAGGTTCTTGAGTTTCTGTAGGTTCTTCGGTTTTTGTAGGTTCTTCTGTTTTTGTATCATTAGTTTCCTCTTTTTTTTTCTTGCTTGAACCTGCTACATTAATACGAACACTAATATTATTTCCATCTTTATTTACTTCGGTTGTATTATCATTATCGTTTTCATTATCATCTTGATTACTTGTTTTATTAGTATCTAATACTTCCTTACTCAATTCTGCACTTTTATTAATAGTATCCGCAGTTGTTTTTGCAATATTATCAACAGTACTTGTTAATATATCACTACCTTGTTTTATAACTTTTTCCATACTTTTATCATCGATACCTGCATTTTTTGCAATATCAACACCTCTTTGTATAATATTATCAGTATTTGACATAACTTTATCCATTGTTTTTATAGCCATAGTACCCATTGGTGTAGATGATATAGCCTTTTCGGCTACTTTACCCAATGGACTATTTCTTAAATCTTTAGCAGTATTTACTATTCCACTAACATCACCACCTGATTGTTGTATACTGTTTAATTCATTTTGAAATGCTTTTTTAATTTTAGGATCATTGATTTTAGAAATTAATAAATTAGCCTTTTTAAACTTTTCCTTAAATTTATCATCATTGTTTTGTTTTTTTTTTATTGCATTATCAGCACTTTCTTTAATTAATTTAAAATAAGATGATTCTTTTTTATAACTCATTACTATATGAAAATAAAATATATTCGTTATTTTTAAAGCATATAATATATATTATATTATATATAAATGAAAAAAATAATATTGATTATTATAATATGTTTAATATTATATTCATTATGTTATTTTATATTTCCAGAAGAAATATCCATATTACAATTTAAAAAAAATAAACTAAATATAGATAATTTATTATTAAAACAACCTATTGTAATTGAAGATCATATTGATATGAAATTTATAAATAATATATTTAATAATAATAAAATAATTAAATTTAATTCAAATAATTTATGGGAAAGAACACCATTTAAATATACATTATTATATGCAAATAATAATACAAATATATTTATTTCTAATCCTAAAAAATTTAAATATATCACACCAACTGAAGATGATACCGTAATTGATATTAAACTAAATAAGAATCAATCAATTATAATACCATTTAAATGGTATTATTCATTAAATAAAAAAGAAGATATATTAATATACGGGATACATGACTATATAACTTTATTTTTTAGTTTTCTTTTTAACTAATTTATTAGCGATATTACTAATATCATTCAAATAATCGCTTTCAACATTATTTTTATGTTCTAACCATTTTTTATGTAATTCTTCTAATTCTGAAAACCATATTGTATGTATATCGGTTTTTTTAAGTATATCTAGTTTATTTTTTAATTCATTTACCTCTTTTTCTAAAATAATTTTTCTATCCATTGTTAATTGTGAAATTGGCATTTTAATTAAATAATTATATCCTTTAATTACATTATTTGTTTCATCATCAATTTCATTATCGGAATCTTTATATATTTTAGGATAATTTAATTCAGTTAATCTATTTGCAATAGTTTCTAATTTAATATTCATAACTTTAATATTACCAGAAATAACATCAATAATAAATCTAATTTTAGAAGATAAAACATTATAATCTTTTTCTAAATTTTTAACTAAACAATTTTTTCTTTCATAATATTTTTGTAAACGAATTTTACTCCATTCTTTGATAATATTTACAGTATTTTTATATTTTTTAATTGAACCATTATCTGAATATAAATGCATATTATTTACACTTAAATTTTTTGTTGATGTTAATTTAAAATTATTTTCAAATTTAACAGAATTATTATGAATAGTTCTTGAACCAGGTGTAAAATTTAATATAAATTTAATATTTTTAGCAGTATAATGACTTTCAAATGATTTAAGATTAAATTGATTATTTTGAATTATACTTTCTAAAAATTCTTTATAATTTTCCGTCCAAGTTCCAATTGGTAGTTCTGTAATTTCAAGTGTTGTATCATTTAACCAATTATATATACCTTTGCTTTCAAATTGATCTTTATCACTTTTTGTAATTGTTCCTTTAAAACCTAAATAATATGGTATAAATTCGCTGATTTCCATATCATTAATGATATTATAAGCATTATTTAAATCTTCTAATTTATTTATTTTAATATTATTACTATTTAAATTATTACAAATAGAAATACAAGTATTAATAATATCTAATGGATTATATTGTGGAATATTTGTTGAAAATCCTGTACCAATTCCAACCCCACCATTTACTAATACCATTGGAATAACTGGAATATAATATTCTGGTTCGATTATATTACCATCTTCTTGTAAATAATTTAAAATACATGAATCTTCTTCTCTATATATAAACTTAGTTAATGGTGATAAAAGTGTATAAATATATCTTGGCGAAGATGAATCATTACCACCTTGAATTCTAGAACCAAATTGACCGTTAGGTGATAAAATATTAATATTATTAGTTCCAACATATATTTGTGCCATTCCAATTATAGCAGATTGTAAAGAAGATTCACCGTGATGATAAGCAGTTACTTCACTTACATTACCAGCAAGTTGTGCTACTTTAATTTCACTATTATATAATTTTCTTTTAATACATGCATATAAGATTTTACGTGTACTTTCTTTAAGTCCATCACACATATGATTAATAGATCTTTCTAAATCACGATTACTATAATGTATAAATTCTTTATTTATAAAAGTATCATAATTAATACTTGATCTTTTATAATCTAAAACATTATTTTTATCATAATTTAGTAACCATGTTTTTCTATCATCCGCTCTTTTTTTATTAAATGCTAAATCTAGTTTTTCATCAGATTCGTCAGTATATTTATAAGTAATTTTTTTCATATTTCTAAAATAATCTTTTGCTTCTTCATCAGTTGAAGTACCAAGCCCTTTATAATATTTTATTTTCCAATTACCTTTTTTTCCATCACTTTCTAACCAATTTTCATAATCTGTCATATTATAAAATGATATTGTCTCACTTTTATTTGTAGCTTTAATGATTGGAGTTAACATTGATGTTAGAAAACCATCTATTTTATATAATGAATTCCATAATGATTGAAATACATTAAATAATAATCCTTTGATATGACTACCATCATGATCCTGATCTGTCATAATCATAATACTACCATATCTTAAATTTGAAACATCATCGTATTTTTTATTTTGTTCTAATCCTAAAATCTTTTTTAAAGCAGTTATTTCAGCATTATCACTTATTTTTTGTACTGATGCATCTTTTACATTTAGAATTTTACCTCTTAATGGAAATACTCCATATTTATCTCGACCAATTACACTTAAACCAGATATTGCCATAGTTTTTGCCGAATCTCCTTCTGTTAAAATTAAAGTACATTCTGAACTATTTTTTGTACCAGCCATATTAGCATCATCTAATTTAGGAATAATAATTTTAGAAGTTTTTTTACCATCAGTTTTAACTAATTTTTTTTGATCATGAAATTCAGTTAAACTTAATGCCTTATCTATAATTCCAGATTTATATAATTTGTCTATAAATTTATCACTTAATTCACATTTTGAACCAAATTTACTCGTTTGAGTTGTTAATGTTTCTTTAGATTGTGAATCAAATGATGGATTAACAATTATACTTTTAACAAATACAATTATGTTATCTTTGATATGTTGTGATTTAATTGTTTTCTTTTTTTTATTTTGTACCATATCAGATAATCTTTTAATAATATTTTGAGTAATATAATCTACATGTCTACCACCTCTAATTGTATTAATACCATTTACAAATGATATCTGTTCATGAATTCCCGTTTTAGATAATCCAACAACAACTTCCCATCTTTCATTGCATACTTCATAAACAAGAGGAGTTTCATTTTTATCTACAAATAATTCGGCATATTTTTCAAAATCTTTAATTAATAATTTTTCATTATTAAAGAAAATTGATACCTCTTTACTTGTAGTAGCACACGCATCTATTATACGTCTTCTAAATAAATTATATATATCATCTGTTAAACCACTTTTTAATCCAAATCTTTCATAATCAGGAAGAAATGAAATTTGTGTATATGGTTGTTTAGAACATGCTCTCACAGATGGTTTAGATCTTTCAGTCATATTCTTCGAAAATTGTTGACTATATATTCTTTTAGTATAATGATCTACAGTTTCAATATTAAATTCTTTTGAAAATATATTTGTCAATTTTGCACCAAAACCATTTTTGCCACCCCAAGTTTTTTCTTCTGTTTTATCATAATTTGTAGATGTTAGCAATTCTCCAAAAATTAATTCAGGAATCCAAACATTATTATAATCCTTATGTTTTTCAATATCTATACCATTGCCATCATTAAATACAGTAATATACCCAGTTGATTTATCAATTGAGATTTTAATATTTTTAACATATTTAATATTATCCTTTGTTTCCGTTTTTAAACGCATGGAATGATCTATTGCATTAACAATAACTTCGTCAAATATCTTGAGTAATCCAGGAATATAAGTAATATCTTTTTCTATCATTTTCTTTGAATCATCATCATATACATATGTTTTAATTCTTGTTAATTCCGTTGAACCAATATATGTATCCGGTAATGATTGTATATGTTCTAATAGTTCATATTTTTTATATTTTTCCTCTATTTTCTTACTCATAATAAATACGCTTTATATAATAGATAATAAAATAATTATTATATCATTTTTTTTTCTGATAGAATGTTATTTTAATATTGAAATTATTATTTAAATTAAATAATATATTATAAAATTTATCTGATATGATTGTACCTACATAATACGATAATATACTTAACATTATTGTTCTAAATAAAGATATCAAACTATATTGAAATTCTTTACTATTAATATCAATATTAATATGATTACAATATTTAATTAAAAATATAATAATATCATATATTATTATTTTCAATAATATTATATATATATTTCTTATTCCAAATAGAATACCATAAATAAAAAATAATAATGAATTTGATGCATAGTAAGTATATTTATTCGTTTGATTTTCATTATCTAAATATAAAAATTTATCAAAAAAATTATTATTATATTTACATTTTACTATATATATTATAAGTAATGTTATAACTGATATTAATAAATATATATATGCGAATATAGATTTAATAAACATATATAAATTATCTTAAATAATGTAAATAATATTATTTTATTAATTGATATACTTCTGTTGCTATCATTGCAATTGTTTTATTTTCTACATTTATAATATGTATATTATTTTCAGATACTAAATTTTTTAATATATCTATTTTTTCTTCATGAAGTTCATGTAATCTTTTAATATATTCTATAGTAATTTTATCTTCGCTTAATCTATTTCTTTTATGAATTCTTTCAAAACATGCATCTGGATTAGATTTAAGATATATATATGTATTATTTTCCCACATTTTATCTGTTTTATTATGTAAATCTAATAATATTTCATATTCAGCATTATTTATGAGATTATTTTCTTTTGCAATTTCAATAAAAGTATTTTTAATAAAATATGGACTTCTTTCTACTAAAATATTATTATTGTTAATATTATTTTTTTGAATCCAACATCTATCCAACCATATTCTAACTTGAAAGTTAAATGTATTATTTTTATTATTATACATATTATTTAAATATGGTTGCCAATTATCAACTGGTTCTAAATCAACAGGTAATTTAAAAGTTTTATGTAAATAATTTAATACTCCTGTTTTACCACAGCCAATATTTCCATCTATTGTAATTATACCCATTTTATAATTAAATAAAAATAAAAACTTAAATCATTTTTTAAATTAATAATTTTTTCATTTTTGATTTTAATAATATTGTTTTCATACTTTTTAATGTTAATAATTTTCTTTTTGATTTTAATTTCAATATATTGATTATATTATATAAATATATTTTTATTATATTTACTAATTCTTGTTTAGTTGTTTTATCTATTTTCATCTTATGCTCTTTTATAATTTTACTTACTAATAATACTAATTGTTTATTAAAACTACAATTTTTATAATTACATCCACCACTTTGCATTGAATCGGGCATTAATGCATTTCTTATTAAACCTTGGCTCCATTCTATATTTTGTACATTTACACCCTCGGGTGCATTATATAATTGAGAATCATCGCCACCAAAATAAGATAGGGGTAAAACAACTCCACCGCCTTTCATAAATTTTCTTTTTTTACTCATGCACATTTTATTAAGATACATATTTCCTATTTTTAATGTATTATTATCAATTTTATTACTATTTAATACTAAGATTGCGATAATTGATATTAATGTAGTTATATTATATACAACCATATTAATATGAAATGCAAACTTATTTACAACTGCATTATTATTTCCAATTAGATTTTCTTTATTTAACAAAAACTTAGAATAATTATTTAATTTTTTTGTATTAATCATATGTTCTTCTATAAAATAGAATGAAAATAAATTTAAAAATAATCTATTTATATATTTTAGATTAGATATGAATAATAATTTTGGATTAGGAAGAGTAAATACTAATGGGGATACTAAATTTAAAAATAGAAACAATTTTACTAAAAATACAGAAAGTTCTATAAATGTTATATCTAGAACATATGAACCAAATGATTTAACCGGACTATTTTTTTCTAATGATAATGTTAATTTACTACATGAAGAAATTAGAAAATATATCTATTTTAACACAAAAAGTAATTCTATTATTGGTAAACAAAGTGATACCGAATTAAAAATTATAATGAAATCTATTTATTTATCTAATAGACCCCAATTAACTGATTTTAAAAATATTATAGAACAGGTTAAATTTCTTAATAAAGCGGTTATAATTGAATGTGGAAAAATAATTAAAACAAATTTATCTCAACATTTACATTATGTTAAAGAATTAAATACTATGCCTCAATTTCAAGAATTACCAAAAAATGTATCATCAAAAGGAACTAAAAATCTTGAAATGTATAAATAATTATATCTATTTATAATAATAGATAAGATAAAATATGGTAAAACGACATATTGAAAAATTTCACAGCGATAAAGCTACCGATAACTTTAAATACGATGACTCAAAAACTTTTGATGAAAATATGGCAGTTTATCGTTCGAAATTAACAGATTATGATAAAAAAAAATTTGATATGAAAAGACAATCTAAATATTGGTTAACATTTACAATTTGTCTTTTATATGGTGGTTTAGCTATTTTAATATTATTATTAGGATCATTTACTAATTGGGGAAATAATTTACTTTTCAATGAATTATATACTTTTGTTGTTACATTTATTATTGGTACTATATTTATTATTTTCTATTTAACTTATAAAGTATATAGTTTCGACTTTCCCATTTTAGATAAAGAAATTGGTTATGATAGTCCCTATTGTCCGGATTATTGGAATAGTTCATTCACATTCAAAAACACAGTAAATGGTACAGATCATGATGAATTGGATCCAGTAGATGGTGCTAAAAAAAATTATTTTGGCAATAAATATAACAAATCACAATTTAATATGAAATGTCATATTAAACCAAATAGAGGTGTTTATACCAGCACTGATTTATATAATCAATTGAGATCTGAAAAAAATTACAAAAAATCAACTGGTAATACATATCCACATGATAGTAAATTAATGGTTGAATTAGATGATAAAACAACACCAAATTTTATTAATAGAACTGGATTAAATACTGAAACTAATGAATATAATGAATTTAGAAAAGCAGCCGCTAAAATGTCTGGATATACTTATAATATTCATAGTGGAGGCGATGAAGAACTAATTAAAAATAATTCTTTTGCATTAAGAGATCCAAATGGTAATTATTATGAATCTCCTTCTAAAATACCATTAAAATGCGATACTGTTTATCCATTATATTTAGCTAAAAAAGATTTCGATTATGCCCATAAAAATAAAATAGATAATTATAATAAATTTAGATGTGCTTATTCTAAAACTTGTGGTATTCCATGGACTGAAGCAGGATGTTATTAATTTATTTCATTATTGCTTTTATTGTTGCTTGTGGATTATAATTTTTTAATATAAAATCATTATATTTTAAATTATTTATCCAATTTATTTTTTCTTCTATTGTACTTTTTATTGATGGTGGTTCTGATAATATTTCTAATTCTACATTTGTTTGAATTATATCTCTATTTAATTGTTCTTTAACTGCATCAATATGTTCTTCGTATATGTGTGTATCTGCAATAGATATTGCAATTGTTTTAATATTTAAATGTAATACTGTAGCTATTATTTTTGTTAGTATTGCTGTACTTGCAATATTAAATGGTAATCCTAAAAATAGGTCGCTGCTTCTCATAGTCATCAAACATGATAAACCATCTGAATTTTTATAAAAATTATAAATCATATGACATGGAGGTAGTGCCATTTCAGATAATTGTAATGGATTCCAGCCAGTTAAAATTGCTCTTCTACTATTATTCGGTTTTAATAATTCTTCTATTACATATTTTATTTGATCTACACCTTTTTCATCACCACATTTATTATATTTTTTTCCAAAATTTCTCCATTGCCAACCATATATAGGTCCTAATTCATTCACTTCATAGTTGTGAAAACCATTTGCATCTAAGTATTCGCGTGTTGAATTTCCATCCCATATACGGACATTTTTATCTTGTAATTCTTTCGCATTTGTAGATCCTTTTAAAAACCATAATAATTCTTCTAATACACCTTTAAAATATACTTTTTTTGTAGTTAATAATGGAAAATTAATATTAATATTTTCAAACTTTATCATATTTCCAAAAGTGCTATATGTATTTCCATTTCTATTTTTTATATTTTCACCATTTTTTAATGTATCTTCTAATAATTTTAAATATCCTAATTCATTTTCATAATACATTTGATTTTAATTATATTAATAATATATTTTTTATATAGAAAATGAAAAATAAAAACAAATCCAATTTAAGAGGAGCTGGAATGTTATCTGCTTTAAATCATAGACGACCTGTAACTCATAAATTAACTCCTCCTTGTCCTAAATGTCCTCCTTGTCCTAAATGTCCTTCTTCACAAAAACCACATCAACATATAGTACATAAATCTGCTCCCGCTCGTAGTCCCATTGTAGTAACAAAACCTACTCCCGCTCGTAGTCCCATTGTAGTAACAAAACCTACTCCTGTTTCCCCTTCTACTCCCGCTCGTAGTCCCATTGTAGTA
>MDSW01087614.1_pt1 | contig 22955 bp, 13 predicted proteins | sample 811171 | NCBI WGS metagenome assembly MDSW01 (sample SAMN05326641, study PRJNA326480) | marine metagenome | isolation source: seawater | place: Atlantic Ocean: North West | collected 2012 | reverse complement strand
GGTCCCTCGGCCCTCGGCGCGAGCTGCGCGAACCCGAGCGCGTTGACGTCCGCGAGCCCCGCCCACCCGCCCGGGCGCCGCTGCAGGGCGTCCCAGTGGCACCAGTGCCAGCACTCGATCGGGTTCTCGTCCGGGTTGCACGCGCGGTGCCACGCGTCGCACGCTTGCGCCTTGTACGGCACGCGCGCGTCCGACGCCGCCCAAATCTGGGAGAGGACGTGCCACACCGCCGGCTGGTCGCGCTTGAACCCGTACTTCACCCCGCCCGCCCCGATCAGGGCCTCGCCCGCCGCGCGCTCCGCCTCCATCGCGGTCGCGTCCCCCGGGTCGGCGCCGGTGAAGACGGCGTTGACGACGCGCTCGAAAAACGCCACCGCGCGCGCCGTCGGCCGCGCGCACATCAACCCGCTGTTGATCCAAATCTGCCCCGAGTCCCCGAACAGGACGTCCCTGTCCTTCGCCCAGTACGCCTCGCCGTACGCGCTGAGCGGCGCCCAGCTCGCGTGCCACGCGTCCAAATCCGTGTGGCACACCGAGTCCCACTCGTCCTGCGCGTCGGGCGCCCGCCGCGCCCGCGCCAGGTGCGCGCCCATCGCGAGGTGCTTGGCGAACTTCCCGGACCGCCCCTCGAGCGACGAGGGACGCACGATCGACAGAACGAAGCCGTACCCGCGGTCCTCCGCGTACGTCTGGTGGTTCAGGAGCGTGCGGTGGTACTCCGAGAGCATGTCGAGCGTCGTCGCGGAGTTCATCATGAGCGCGCGGCCGACGAGGTCCCCGTCAGGCGCCGTCGCCGGCGCCTCAAGCCGCCGCGGCGACGCGCCCCCGGGCCCCGGCGGCTCCAAAGCCGCCGCCGTCGCCGCGCAGAAGTGCTCGCACCGAAGCGCGGTGGCGGCGTCGGCGTCGGCGTCGGCGGCGTTTTTTTCGGTGTCGCCGCCGCCGCCGCCGCTCGAGGGGACCGACCCGAGGCGACGGACGATGACGCGTCCGTCGTCGAAGAAGGTCACGCGCGGCTCGTCGCGGTGGACTCGGAAGAAGCAACTCGACGGGGGGGATCGGTTCGGGGCGGCGGATGAGGACGAGGATGAGGATGAGGACGAGGGCCGCCGCGGCGCCGGGAGGGCGGATTCGGCGTACGCGGTGACGTTGAGATCGCGGGTCCACTTGGGGTGCTTCGCGATCTTTCCCTGGACGGTGTATCCTCGGGATGTCTTCTTGATGGCACCGTCGTCGGCGTCGATCTTCACCTCCCCGCGGAAGTGCACCTCGCGCCGGGTGCCGAACGAGAGCCCGCTGCGCGAGAACATGAGCCTCAGCGGGCCCTCGCTGCTCGCGCGGATGGTCTCGTCGCCGGGGTACCACGTCGCGAGGAGCGCGACGAGGCGGAGCGCGGCGAGCGCGGCGACGAGCAGGAGCGCGGCGCGGAGGCGCCGGACGAAGACGCGGCGCTTCCGCGTCGCCTTCGGATCTCGGATCGCCGGCTTGCCCGAGCCCCCCGGCCGCGTCGCCATCTTGCCGCGACGACCCCGGGCCGCGAGCGCGGACGACGAGCCCTGCTCCGCCAGGTCCGCAGCGGACGAGTCGTTCCGCGCGAGGCTGCTGATGAAGCTCGACGCGCGGCGCATCGGCGTCCCGCCCGGAGACGGCGCGCGGAGCTCCCGGCCGGCCCGACGCGGGCGCGCTCTGGCGCGACCGAGCGCGCACGAACGACTCGAATCGACGGACGCTACCAGGCCGCGGGCGGACCAGTCGCGTGTCCGGAACCGACGCCGCGCCGAAGCGCCGGCGACTTCGGTCGTCGAGAGAGTTTTAGTGACGGTGACGTCACCGGATGTCGATAACAAAAAGTCCCCGGCGTCGCGGACGCGCCGCGCCCCTCCCCCGGCGCTCAGTCGCCGCCGGACCGACCCGCCGTTCGCCCGCGCCGATCTCGATGTCCACGACCGCCGGCGTCGCGTCGCGCGCTCCGGCGCTCCCGTCGCTACGAGCGGCGTCCGCGCGCCGCTCGTCGCGCCGCGCCTCCGCCCTCCGCTTTCGCGTCTCGGCGCTCGGCCGCGGTGCCGACGATCGCGTCTCGCCCGCGCGCGAGGCGGACCTCGCGGTTCCCACGGAACCCCCCGCCTCCTCCCCCCCGGGCCCCGCGCGGCGCCCCCCTCTCCTCCTCGAGCGGTTCGCGCCGCCCCTGGCCGCCCTCGCGGCGTCCCTCGCGGTGTCGCTCGCGCCGTGTCCCGCGCCCGCGAGCGCGATCACGGCGAACAACCTCCTGTTCCTCGAGGCGTGGCGCGCGGTGGACAAGGCGTACGTCGACAAGACGTTCAACGGCGTGAGCTGGTTCAAGTACCGCGAGGACACGGTGAAGAAGACCCCGATGGACTCCACGGAGGAGACGTACGCGGCGATCCGCGCGATGCTCGCGAAGCTGGACGACCCGTTCACGCGTTTCCTGGAGCCCGAGAAGTACGCGCAGCTCTCCGAGTCGACGATGAGCGCCAACATCACCGGCGTCGGCGTCGAGATGGCGTACGGCGACGACGCCGACGCCACCTCCGCCGTCTCGCGCGTCGCCCTGGACGTCGTCAGGAGCGCCTCCGCGGCCCGCGACGCGCCCATCGTCGTCGTCGCGCCCACCCCGGGCGGCCCCGCGGACGTCGCGGGGGTCCGACCCAGAGACGTCATCGTCGCCGTCGACGGCGTCCCCGTCGCGGGGCTCAGCCTGTACGAAGTCGCCGACGCGCTGCGGGGCCCCGAGAACTCCAAAGTCCGCGTCGACCTGACGCGCGACGAGGGTTTAGGGGAGAGGAAGACCGTCGCGATCGAGGTGACGCGGAAGAAGTACGCGCTGGTTCCGGTCCAGAGCGCTCTGTGCGCGCCGGGAACCAAAGAGAGCGGCGGCGCGAAGCGAGCGGTGGAGTACGTGCGCCTGACGACGTTCAATCAGCTCTCGGGGGCCAAGGTGAAGGCGGCGATCGATGAGGGCGTTCGGGGCGGCGCGGACGCGTTCGTGCTGGACCTCCGGAACAACAGCGGGGGCCTGTTCCCGGGTGCGCTCGAGATCGCGGAGGCGTTCATGAACAAGGTGACGATCGTCTCCATCGCGGATTCGAACGGCGTGCGGGACGTCTTCGAAGCCGGGACCGCGGCGACGGCGCCGGCGTCGGCGCCGCTGACGGTGCTCGTGAACGAGGGCACCGCCAGCGCGTCGGAGGTGCTCGCGGGGGCGCTCAGGGATAACGGCCGGGCGAAGGTCGTGGGAACGACCACCTTCGGAAAGGGGCTCATCCAGACCGTCGTGCCCCTCGCGGACGGCTCGGCGGTGTCGGTGACGGTGGCCAAGTATCAAACCCCAAGCGGGGCGGACATCAACAAGGTGGGCATCGCGCCGGACGCCCCCGCGCCGAAAATCGCCGCCGAAGAACCGGGGGGAGAGGAGAGAGAGCTGCCGGCGACGCCGGAGGGGTTCTGCGACGCCCTCGCGAAAGACCCAGACCTAGCGGACAAGCTCTTCGCCTAGTAGAGACCGAAGACCGAGGGGGGGGGGCGAAGGTAAGGGGGAGAGGCGCGCGAGCGCGCGAGGAGTACGAGCGTGGACTCCGAGTACGTGTACGAAGAGTATTATCGTTCATCATACGGTTTTCCGAACCGCTCGCTCATCACTTTCCGGCGTTTTTTTCACGCCAGAGTCTCTATCATCTCCCTTCTCCGCCCGCGTCGGGAGTCCTCTCCCCCGGGGGCTCTTCCTCCGTCCCCGCCCTCCTCTTCACCCCTTCTTTCGCTTCTTCTTCTTGGCCGACGACGCGTTCCCCTCCTTCGTTTTCCCCTCCTTCTTCCCCCTCCCCCCCGCGTCGACCCTCCCCTTCTCCGGCGACGCGATCGCCGGCGACGCCGTTCGCGACGGCGGGAGCGGGTCCAGCCCGAGGCTCGCGCGACAGTCCACGAGCCATTCCCCGTCGCCGCCCCCGGACGGAGCGCTCCCCCCCCGGACGAACACCACCCCGCGCGCCTCCGCGAACGCCGCGAACCGCCGCGCACCCCGGGAAGCCCCCGCGAACGAACCCAAACCGCCGCCTAATACACCTACGCCTACATCGCCGCGTCCCCGCTCGTCCTCCCCCTCCCCCTCCCCCTCGCCGTCGTCGCCGTCGCTCTCGTCGTCGTCAAAAAACCCGAGGCTCTCCGCGACGAACGCCGCGGGAACCGTCGGGGCGTGCGACACGAGCATCGCGCGCAGCCCCCGGGCCCTGACGTCCTCCGCCGCGAGACGCATGATCCTTCCGGCGAGCCCGGGCGCGGCTCGCTTACGGGCGAAGAAGCCCCTAAACGCGCCGGCGGCGACGGCCCTCGCCGCGTCCACGGCGAAGGCGACGAAGGGGTGCGACAGGAACCCGTCCGCGCACGCGCGCCGCGTCTCGCGCGCCAACGCCGCCGCCGACCCAGCGCCGTGAGCGGCGGCGTAGAGGATGCGGTACGCCGCGAACTCCGCCGCGGAGTCCTCCTCCTCCGCGTCCGACGCGTCGGAGTCGGCGGCGTCGGACGCGGCGGGGTTTCGCTTTCGCGCGCGCGACGATTCTTTTTCCTCCTCCGCCGCGGCGCACCTTCGCCTCTTGGCCTCGTCTCTTCGCCGCCGCCTCAGGGCCTTCTCCCTCTTGCTCCTCCTGAGCGCGTGGAGGTCCGCGAGGACGGTCTGGCACTGGTTGTACTCCGCCCAGTCGCTCCGCTCGAGCGCGATCCTCGCGTGCGTCTCGTACGCGTCGGCGGCGAGCTTTGATCCCCGCACGCGCTGCACCGTCAGGTCCTGGCGGATGCTCTTGAGCTGCTCCTTGGCGTAGTCGTAATCGCCGTCCTTCGCCCACCTCGCGCGCACCAGGGCGAGCGCCTCGCGCAACACCGAGGGCGGCCTGACCGCGCTCGCCTCGGGCGCGGAGGTGAGCCTGAGGTAGGGCTTCTCGAGCGCGTCGCTCGTGCCGAGCGCGGCGGCGTCGCGGGATTTGAGCGCGGCGAGCGTGGGGCCGCCGCCGCCGCCGGGGGAGGCGGCGCGCGCGAGGGCTTCGCGCTCGGCGGCGAAGCGGCGCTCGCGCTGCTCGGCGCGGAGGCGCGCGTCCGGCGTCGCCAGGAGCGCCCTGGCCGTCGCGAGCATCGTCGAGGCGTCCGCGCGGGGGGAGGCGGAGGAGGAGCGCCACGGGGCGGAGGATGAGGACGGGAGCGCGGCGCGCGACGGCGCGGGGTGATGCAAGACGCGCGCGTCGTCAGGCGCGGGGGGCGGGGCGGCGGCGGGCGCGTCGTCGTCCTCGGAGCCCGTGTCCAGGCTGCTGCTCGCGCCGTCCTCGCCGGAGGAGGCGCGGCGACGCTCCTCCTCGTACGCGCGCGAGATCTTCGCGCGGACCTTCGCGCGAGTCTTCTCCGTCAGCGCGTCGCGCATCTTGCGCCCGCGGCGAAGCAGCCGCTCGCGCGAGCGCTTCCCCAGCGCTTTCCACTGCGGACGCGAGACGACGCCGAGGACCGCCGCCTTCGACGCCGCGCGCTCGGTGTCGCGCGCCTCGCGCTTCTTCGAGTGCTTCGACATCACCGCGGGGGCGCGAGGGCGAAGCGCGGCATCGCGCGAGAGGAACTGGCGCGGCGCCGAGGTCGGGGGAGAAACGAAACCGTCGTGGAGCGAGCGCCGCGCCTCGAGGGCTCGCTGAACGCGAAAAATAAAGTGCGCCACATGTGCTTCGCTCCACTTCGCCGAGCGCTGACGAGGATCGGGCAGGACACCGCGCCGTGGCGCGCGCGATGGCGACCGCGGGACTCGCGCCCCCCCCCCGCGCGTCGACCCCCCGGTTCCGCCTGGGTCCCTCCCGCCCTCCCCCCTCGCGTCGTCCGCGCCGGGTCGTGGTGCGCGCCAAGTCCGCGCGGTACCCCGCGTCGGTCCGCGCCCCGATGCCCCTCCCCGAGGCGGTCGCCACGGGCCTGTCGTGCGCCGTCTCCGGCTCCAGGGCGGCCCTCGCCTCCCCCAGCGACGCGTGGAAGCCCCTCACCGCCGCCACCCTCGTCACCGCCCTCGCCCTCGAGTCCGCCGGCTTCTTCGCCGCCTACGCGCTCCTCCACCCCGACGACGACGCCGGCGTCGTGTCGAGCGTCGTCGGCACCCTCGCGCTCGCCGCGACGGACGTCGCGTGGCTCCTCGTCGCCCCCGTCCTCGCCGTCGCCGTCGTGCAGCAGGTCCTGCCCCTCCTCGGCGAGAAGCTCTTCTTCGACGGCATGCGAGCCACCGCCGCGCCGGGACCCCGCGCGGCGGCGCGCCTCGACGCGCTGCTCGCCTCCCCGGGCCTCGGCCTCCGCGGCCTCGGCGTCGCCGCCGGCCGCGGCCAGAGCCTCGGCGCCTTCGCCGCCGCCGCCGCGCCGGCGGGCCTCCTCCTCTCCCTCGCCCCGGGCGTCGGCCAGGTACTCGCGTTCGCGCTCGCGACGTGGACCGCGGCGTACGCGCTCGCGTGGGAGCTCCTCGACCCGTACTTCGACAAGGCCGAGCTCGCGTTCGAGGACCAGGAGCGCGTCGTGTGGGATAACAGAGCCGCGCTCGTGAGCTTCGCCGCGCCCTTCGCCGCCGCCCTCGCCGTGCCCGTGGTCGGGCCGACGCTCGCCGCCGTCGCGCAGAGCGCCGCGGGGGAGCTCGCGTGGCGCGTGCTGGAGGTGGAGAGAGACGAAGAAGAGGGGGCGGAGGAGAGAGGAAACGAAGACGGAGGGTGACGAGACGAGAAGGCGTTCGTTCGCGAGAGGAGGCGCGCGGGGGGAGGGGAGGCGCGAGAAGCGAGCGTGCTGAAGCATCGCGAAAGGCTGTGTGGTACTGGTATCCTATCACGAAAGTGTAGACTACTTGTACCAGGTGGGACGTCGTACGCGTTCCTTCGGCGTACGCGCGTCGTCGTCGTCCGCGTCGCGCACGAGGATCCCCGCGTATCGCTTCTCGCGCGCTCGCTAGGACGGTTCCTTCGCGTCTCTCGATCTCTCGTTTTCGCCCGCCGCGGCCGCGTCGTTCGCCGTTCGTTCGTACGCGTGATACTTCGCCGCGCTCCCTCGACACCGGTCGGCGGGATATTTCCTCCCGTTTTTGAGGAGTTTCTCCTCCGCGGCGCGGGGCAGATCGACGCCGCACCGGTCCGCGAGCCTGACGAGGTAGAGCAGGACGTCGGCCATCTCCTCGCCGAGGTGCGTCTTATCCGCCTCCGTCCACGGCGCGAGGCCGGGGGGGCACCCGGCGTCGCCGCGCCACTGGAACAGCTCGGCGAGCTCGCCGACCTCCCCACACATGGCGAGGAGGACGTTTCGCGGGGTGTGGAACTGATCCCAATCGCGCGCGCGCGCGAACGCCGCCAGCTGCGCGCGGAGGGACTCGAGGGTGGGGCCCTCGGAGAACGCGCTCCCGGCGGCGCGGGGCGGGGGCGCTGGATCGGACGGCGGCGCCGACGCGGGTCCCGAGGAAGGCGCGGCGGCGTCCGAGGAAGAGGGACCGTCGATCGTCAGGGACTTGACGCGCTTCGTCGTGGAAGGCACCTCGTCCTCGCCGCGGGGGGTGGTGAGCCAGCGGTCCTCGATCTCGAGCTGGAGGTCCGCGGTCATCCCGCCGGAACCGCGATCGCGTTTAGGCGACATCCGACGCGAAGGACGCGAGGCGCGGGCGAGACGTGTGAGGACAACCGTCGAGGCCGGCTCGCCGATGGGCACCGCGGCACCGCAGTCGTGGACAGCCCAGTACTACGATCATCGCCCGGCCGGAGACACGCGGGTGTTCTTGTCGGCCTCCGCGCAGCTTTTTCCCGGCTCGCGTCCGCCGCTCGTCGCCGATCTGACGCGCGCGGGCGCGCGCACGAGGGGACGGACGAGGTATCGCGAGGCGTTCGACCGTCCGCCTCCCTCGCGCGGTCGATCCACGTCGCGCGGCTCCGCCGGGGCCCTCCGAGGCGCCCGCCGGAACCTCGTCGGGTGCTCGGTTCGCGCGTCGGCGGCCGAGAGCGAGAGCGAGAGTTATTAGAGGCGCCCTCGAAAGATAAAATCGCGGCGAGCGCCGAGCCGAACCCCGCTCGGCTCCGGACCGGCCCTCGCTTCGCGCTCGCGGTTCGCCGCGCCCGAGCGTCTTCGCGATGTCGGGCGCGAGCGCGCGCTTCGCGCTCGCGCCCTCGCGCGCGACCGGGCGGGCTCTCGCCGCGCCCGGCGGCTCCCGCGCGTCGCCGCGACGCTCGGCACCGGGAAGCGTCGTGACCGCCGCCGCCGGGAAAAACGCGGGCGGCGACGCCCCCGGCGCGGACGCCCCCCCCCGCCCGCCCCGCGGCGGGAAGGTCCGCCGCCGACCCGCGGTGTCGAACGCGGACGCCGCCGCGGCGACCGAGGCGAACGTCGCCGCGCCGAAGAAGCCCGCCGCCGCCTCGCCGAAACCGAAGAAGCGCACGGTCCGTCGATTGAAGAACAACGCCGCCGTCGCCGTCGCCGCCGAGGCGCAGCGGCGAAGGGACGCCGAGCCGGAGGAGGTGGAGGTGAGCGACGAGCGCCGCGAGAAGGAACGCGTCGCGACGGAGCGTTTCGAGGCGCTCGCCGCGCGCATCGCCGCGGAGTTTGAGGCTGAAGCCGTCGCCGCCGCCGTCGGCGCCGACCCCCCGGCGGAGGCGACGACGTTCGCCGCGGAGCAAGCGCCGCTCGTGCCGCGGTCGATGCTCGAGGAGGCGGACGCGGCGCGCCGCGCGGTGGACGCCGCCGCGAAAGAACGCCCCCCCGAGTCCCCGGGCGGCGCTTCGAAGTCAGACGCAGACCCCGACGAGACTCCGGGGGAGAGGCTCAAGCGTCTGTTTCGCGAGAAGCGCGCGCGCGGGTTATCCCGCGTGCGCGATAAGTTCGAGAACCTCGAGAAGTTCGACGAGCTCGTTTCGAGGGGCGCGGGCGTCGTCGACGGCGGGACGGGGGAGGACCTCCTGGACCCCCTCGCGGACGCGCGCGACGGGGCGGCGATGTTCGGGGAGGCGGCGGCGGCGGCGACGGCGAATTCTTCGCTCCTCGCCGGCGGCGGGAACGGGCTGAGCCCGAACAACTCCATCGACCCGTTCAAGCTCATCCCGGGCGAGTACGTCGTCCACCGCAAGTTCGGCGTCGGGAAGTTCTTGGGCATCCGGAGCATCGCGGTGGAGGCGCCCGCGCCGAACGGCGACCCCCCGCCGAAGGTCGGGTACCTCTTCATCAAGTACGCGGACGCGGAGGCGAAGATCAAACCCGAGAAGGCGCGCGCGCAGCTCTACCGCTACGCCTCCCCCGGCGCCATCAAAGCCGGGACGAAGCCGCCGAAGCTGGACAAGATCCAGGACCGGAAGGGGTGGGAGGCGAAGGAGCAGAACACGAAGCGGCACATCCGCCAGCTCGTCGTCAACCAGATGTGCGTGTACCTGCAGAGGCTGCAGTGCGTCCGCGCGCCGTACGCCGCCCCGAGCGATTCGGTTTACGAGCGATTCGGGGATTTGTTCCCGTTCGAGCTCACCCCGGACCAGTCCCGCGCCATCGCGGACTGCTACGAGGACCTCAGCGACAGGGACACGCCGATGGATCGGATCGTCGTCGGCGACGTCGGGTTCGGGAAGACCGAGGTGGCGATGCGCGCGGTGTTCAGGGTGTTCGCGGGGGGGGGGCAGGTGTTCGTCCTCGCCCCGACGACGGTTTTGGCGAAGCAGCACGCGGCGACCATCGCGGCGCGGTTCCGTCCCTTCGGCGCGGGCGTGGAGCTCCTGAGCCGGAACGTCAAGGAGTCGACGCGGCAGGAGACGCTGGGGCGGTGGAAACGCGGGGAGACGCAGGTGATCGTCGGGACGCACTCTCTGCTGAATCTCGAGCCGGAGATGTACGACAGGCTCAGGATGCTCGTCATCGACGAGGAGCAGCGGTTCGGGGTGAAGCACAAGGATCAAATCTCCGCGCTGAAAGCGTCGGTGGACGTCCTGACCCTGAGCGCGACGCCGATCCCGCGGACGCTCCACATGGCCATCGCGGGGTTCCGCGACGCGTCCCTCGTCACGACGCCGCCGCCGCAGAGGCGGCCGATCAACACCATCCTGCAGATGTACGACGACGAGACGGTGCGCGCGGCGGTGACGGCGGAGCTCGAGCGGGACGGGCAAATTTTTTACGTCGTGCCGAAGATTCAGATGATGCAGGACGCGATGAAGCGCCTGCGGAGGCTCTTCCCGCACCTGCGCATCATGGAGGCGCACGGGCAGATGAAGGGTGAGCACCTCGACGTCGCCATGGACGCGTTCGCGAGCGGCGACGCGGACGTGTTGCTGTGCACCACGATCGTCGAGTCGGGCTTGGACATCCCGAACGTCAACACGATCATCATCGAGGAGGTGCAGCAGTTCGGCCTCGCGAGCCTGTACCAGCTCCGCGGGCGCGTCGGGCGCGCGGGGAGGCAGGCGTACGCGTACATGTTCCACGCCGACCGCGGGGACATGCGCCAGGAGGCGCAGGATCGGCTCGTGGCTCTGGAGGAGTGCTGCGGGCTGGGAGAGGGGTTCAAACTCGCCGAGCGCGACATGGCTATCCGCGGCGTCGGCACGATCTTCGGGGATAAGCAGTCCGGGGAGGTGGACAGCATCGGCGCGGACCTGTACCTCGAGCTTCTGTACAAACAGCTCGAGAAGGTGGAGAAGCTCCGGCTGAATCCGATCGAGCCGGACGCGGTGGAGACCCCGGGGTGGCCGACGAAGCCCTCGCTCGGGCGCGGATACGTCGCCACGGACGACGCTCGGGACGTCGCGGTGGAGTCGTTGGCGAACTCGCGCACGGAGGCGGAGATCGATAAGGTGTTCCGCGGCCTCGTCGAGTGCTTCGGCGAGCCCGACGCGGAGTCGCTCGCGACGGTGAACTATTACCGCATGCGCGCGCTCGCGGGGGAGCTGGGAGTGACGCGCGTCTCGTTCGACCGGGAAGCCGGCGGCGTGCGGTTCGAGATCAACGCGGAGAAGGAGGTGAGGGAGATGCTCGTCGACAACCTCGACGAGATGTACCGCAAAGATCTCGAGACGACGGACGAACACGGAGGAGGGATCTTCGTGAAAACGCTCGCGGGGGCGGGGATGAACGTCACCGTCGCGCAAGCCGTCACCGCGCTGCGAAGAATCAACGACGCGCTGCCGTCCTTCATCAAATTTCTCTGATCCATCGTATCCGAAGGGGGGAAGAGAGGCGAGGGAGCATTTTTGGGGCGTGAAACAAACGCCCACGTCTGGACGCGTCGCGCGCGTGCGTGTAATTCCATCGTCGCGCGACGAATCGTATCGCGACGTCGTCTCGGAAGTCCGCGCGTCGTCATCGTACCCATCTCGAACGCGTCGTCGTGTGACCCCGCGGTGCGGCGACCCCCTCGACCCGTCTCATCACGCGCACATCTGCGAGGACCGGAGGCGGGCTTTCCACGAGGGTTCCCCGAGCCCCTCGCGCGCGGGCGCGTCGGATCTCGCCGTCGCAGCCGCCGCCGCGCGGCGGCGCTCGAAGGCTTCGAAATCCTCGAGGCCCCTCCGCGGGTCCCGAGGGGCGACGCGAGTCGACGCGTCGGAGATGACCGGGCTGCACGCGAGGACACCGGCGGTGACGACGCCCGCGCGCCCTCCGAACGGCGCCGCGCCGAGGCTCCGGGAGTCGTCACCCCGGCACTCGCTCGCGCCGCGGCTTCCGCCGCCGAAGCTGAAGCTCTTCTTCGACGACGCCGACCCGACGCGGCCGAACGGGGAGGAGGAGGACGGTTTCGGCGGCGCGGGCGGCGGCGACCGGCACTCGCCGTACGGGTCGAGCGCGCCGAAATCGTCGGGAGCGGAGCCTCCACCCCTGACCTCGGCGCCGAACGATACGCGCACGGCGGCGCGCGCGAGCCCCTGGGAGGAGGACGCGAGCGAGAAGGTACCGTCGCCGGGGGTTCGGAGCGCGCCCGCGCGGGAGAGGTCGAGGAGCGCTTGGTCCAGCACTTTGAAGGGCACCTCCGGGAACGCGCCGGCCGCGCCAACGGCGTCGACCCTCGATCCGGGCGCGCGCGACGCGATCCAGCCGACGACGCGATCGCGGATGACGGAGGCGTCGAACGTCGCGAGCGGGGCCGGCGACGCGGGGCCCATGGACGGCTGCGAGTCGTAGTGGTAGTCCATCTCGTCGAAGAGCGGCGGGGGGGACGGCGACGACGACGGGAGCGTCCGAGGCGGCGCGGGAGGGGGCGTCGCGGATCCCGGGCCCGAACACTCCGGCGCGGGCGACACGGGGCGCTTCGATCCCGTCGCCGAGCTCGGGGGCGGTTTCCTCTCCGCGGAGGTCTCGCGTCGCGGCGGTTTCGAACCCCCGCCGCCGCGCTCGGCGGCGTCGGGCTTCGTCCGCCGTCCGTTTTTTTCGCCGTCCTCCGGCGACGCGGGTCCCTCGTCTCCCGCCCGACGTCGCGCGTCCACCTCCTCGTGCGCCAGGACGGATCGCATGGAGAGGTTCATGCGGTGGTGCCGGGTCTCGACGCGCCCGACGAAGCACTCCACCGGCTCGGGGCGATCGTGGTGTTCCGGGTCGGCGGCGGGGTCGAGGAATCGGGTCGCGCGCGGATCGGCGGCTTCGAAAAACGGCGGCTCGTACTCCGCGGGGACGTGGTCGAAGTAAGACAGCTTGACGCCGAAGGCGCGGCCCTCGGGGGCGGGATCGAGGGTGGCCATGATCGAGCACAGGTTGCGGATCATGGCGTTCGCCGCGTCCTTGATCGCGCGCTCGTCGTCCAGGTGGCGGAGTTTTCTCTTGTCCACGCCCGGGCCCTCGAGGTCCACCTCGGGGTCGTCGGGGTGCTCGCCGTAGCGCACGTTGAAGACGTACTCCTCGAGGATCACCTCCTCGCCGCACGCGCCGGGCTCGGGGTCCGCGATGTAAAATGTGATGGATTTGGCGTACTTGGCTTTGATTGCGGCGAAGACGCCCTTCTCCAGCATCGCGATGACGCGGCGAGCGGAGGCGGTCTCGGGCTGGAGCTCTTTCACCTTCGCGCCCCCGAAGCGCGTGCTGTCCTTGAAGTGCTCCGCGTCGAACAAACCGCGGTTGAATGCGATGCTGTGCATGGACAAGCTGATGCGACGCGTTGGGAGGCGAAGGTGAGCCTCGCCTCGAGAAGCGTTCGTCCGGGCGAGTCTCGGATTGATCGTCGAAGCGTCGCGCGCGGTCCGGACGGGGAGAGGCGCGCGACGCGGGGAGAAAAAAACACAGCTGTGTCGGAGCGGGTTTTGAAAGTGGGGAACGGAGGCGCGGGGGAGGGGATGAGGCGTACCCCAGCATCGTGCGCACGACTGACATGCTTTTCGTCTCGGTGACGGTGTCCTGCCTGTGGCCTGCGTCAGGTCGTCGGCGAAGTCGAGGAGGGAAAGCGCGAGGCGTCAGTCGTCGGCCGCTCGTTCTTTTCGTGCCCGAGGTTCAAGGGGGGAAGGAAACGTCCGCCGCGCGGAGCCGCCGCGAGGAGCCGTCGCGAGCGCGTGAGGGCGTGCGCACCCTGCATGGTCGCCATGACGTCGCGAGATGAGGGCCACGCGCGGTCGGCTCGAGGTCGGGGGGAAACGCGCGCGACGCGATACGCCGAGCGCGTGTGGGAGTGAAGGGCAGACAGCCGGTCGGGGGAACTCTCGTCACCAGGCCACTTGATGAGTCAGATCACTGCGGCGGCCACCCGAACACGGGCGGACGCTTTTTATCCTTCCTCCGCCGCCGCACAACTCCGCGCGCTCTCCGGCGTTCTGCACGACCCTGCGATGATCGCCAACGCCGCCTCCGCCGCCGCCCGTGCCATCAGCGCGCGCGCCGCCGCCCCCGCGATGGCCGGCGCCGCCCGTTCATTCTGGGCCGACGTGCCGATGGCTCCCAAGGTTCGTCGCCGCGCGCGCGATCGCCTCCGCCGGCGCCGACGCCTCTCGATCGCCGCACCTCCGCGCCCCTCTCCGTCGCGCGCGACCCTCCGCCGTGTGATCCCCCCCCCCTCTTTCTCTCCCTCCTGACCCCCTCCTCGCCGCCTCCCTCGCCTCAGGACCCGATCTTGGGCATCTCCGAGATGTTCGTCGCGGACACGCACCCCGAGAAGATGAACCTCGGCGTGGGCGCGTACCGCGACGATCAGGGCAAGCCCGTAGTGCTCGACTGCGTGCGCGAGGCGGAGGCGCGCATCGCGGGCAAGAACTTCATGGAGTACCTCCCGACGAACGGCAACACGGCGTTCGTTCGCGCCTCGATCGAGCTCGCGTACGGCGAGAACGCTCCCGCGGTCTCGAACGGCACCGTGGCGGCGATCCAGACCCTCTCCGGCACGGGCTCGTGCAGGCTCATGGCGGATTTCATGCACCGCTTCGCCCCCGGCGCCAAGGTGTACATCCCCGTCCCGACGTGGTCCAACCACCACAACATCTGGAAGGACGCCGGGTGCGAGGAGCGCACGTTCCGCTACTACAAGCCCGAGACGCGGGGCCTGGACTTCGAGGGCATGATGGAAGACATCGAGAACGCCGAGGAGGGTTCGTTCTTCCTCCTCCACGCGTGCGCGCACAACCCCACGGGGGTGGACCCGAGCGTGGAGCAGTGGCGCGCGATGTCGGCGGCGATGAAACGCCGCGGGCTGTTCCCGTTCTTCGACATGGCGTACCAGGGCTTCGCCTCGGGCGACTGCGAGCGCGACGCCGCGGCGATCCGCGTCTTCGTCGAGGACGGGCACAAGGTGGGGTGCTCGCAGTCGTTCGCGAAGAACATGGGGCTGTACGGGCAGAGGATCGGGTGCTTCAGCATCATGTGCGAGGACGCGGACGAGGCGGCGCGCGTGGAGTCGCAGATGAAGCTCCTCGCCAGGCCGATGTACAGCAACCCGCCGCTGCACGGCGCCGCGATCGTGGAGACGATCCTGGGGGATAAGGATCTAAAGAAGAAGTGGTACGCCGAGGTGAAGGTCATGGCGGACAGGATCATCGACATGAGGAACCGGCTGCGAAGCGAGCTCGAGGCGACGGGGTCCAAGCTGAGCTGGAACCACGTCACGGACCAGATCGGCATGTTCTGCTTCAGCGGCATGACCGGCGAACAGGTGGATAAGCTGCGAACGGACCATCACATCTACATGACGCGCAACGGGCGCATCTCGATGGCGGGCGTCACCTCGGGAACCGTGCAGAGGCTCGCGAAGGCCATCCACGAGGTGACCAAGTGAAAGTATTTGTAATTCGACGCGAGACGGATGAGGGTTTCGCGCGAGCGAGGGGTAGGCGGGGTTCCGCTCGAGACAAACTCGGTCGTTTCTTTCATCTTCGTCACTCGGGACGCGGTCACGCGCGGTCGTCGCTCACGCGCGCTTCGGGCGCGTTCTCGTGGACTTGCGGACGCCGCCGGTCTTGTCCTTCTCGAAGATGCCGGGTTCCATCTTATTGAGGACGACGGCGACGACGAGAAGGAGCGTCAGGACGGAAACCCCCGCGTACGTTGGGTTCGAAAGGCTGAAGGGCTCGAAGCCGCTCGCCGCGGCGTGCGCGTTGACGTCGAAGATGAGGCCGAGGCCGAGGCCGGCGGTGACGATGCCGATCTTGAACCGCTCGTCGCTCCCCCAGTTGCGGCTGAGGACGAGGAGCGCGCCGTACGCGATCTCGAACGTCCCTCTCGTCGCGAAGGCGAAGAGCGATTTCGCCGGCGGGGGTTTGCCGTACACCGCGGTCACGGTGTCCGCGGTGGCGAACATCAGGCCGACGCCGACGAGGCTGAAGAACACGCCCGTGGCGGTGAGGAGGTTCTTGAGGAGACCCATGACGTGAAGAGACGGGGGGGGGTATCGAGAGAACGCGCCGAGGAGGTGCCCCGCGCGGGTTCGTCGTTGTGCGCGAGAACCCGACGCTCTTCGGGGGAAGCGCACTTTTCGCTCAAATATATTTTCGCGCGCCGGGTTGAAAGTTCGGGCGGCGCGCGAGTGCGATCAACTGAACGAACGGCGGCAGCAGAAGAGTCTCTCCACACTGCAGGTTGCACATTCCCCGTCCATCTCTGTTCTCGTCTCCTTTCCTCTCTCCCTCCCTCTCCCTCTTACTCTACCGTCCCTTTTTATCCAGCGCGGTGCCCTTGAGCCAGTCGTTGCCGGCGTCCGCCTTCCTCGCGCTCGTCTCGGGTTTCTTGCCCTTCTTCGCCCCCAGCGCCTTCTTCGCCGCCTTGTCCAGGTTGGGCAGCGCGCCCGCGGCGGCGAGGGCGGTTTTCGCCGCGTAGAGCCCTAAGGCGGCGAGGGCGAGGTACACGACCGCGGACTGCGTGTCGATGACGCCGACCGGGTCGAGGACCGAGATGGTCGAGTTGAAGAAGGTGGTGGCGTACATGTCCGCGTCGTCCTGGTAGAAGGCGGTGAACGCGGCCTGAACGTCGTGGCCCGCGATCTGCGGGTCGAGGTCGAATCGGTACTCGAAGCTCGCCTCCTTCCCCGGGTCGACGATGGTCATCACCTCCGCGACGGAGAAGTTGGCGATGTGAAAGGCGAACATCCCTGGGGCGTTCAGCGAGCCCGCGATGTGCGAGACGTTCATCGGGCTCGCGCCGTTGTTGCGGAAGCCCATCAGGATCTTGAGCGGCTGCCCGGAGGGGAGTCTACCGGAGGGGTAATCGGGGAAGACGTGCACCGCGTCCACGTCGTCGTTGGGCTCCGGGATGTCCGTCAGGAGGTGCTTGCGCGACGCGAACGAGGCGGGCGCCGAGGGCTCCTCCTCTTCCGCGACTGCGGCGGCGGGGGGGAGCGGGAGGAGGGGGGCGGCGGGGGGTCAGGCCGGGATTCGGGAGACGACCTCGCGGGGGGAAGGGGGGAACGCGCGGGGGCGGGGCGTCTTCGCGCGATCGCGGAAGCGACGATCCGCCGCGGGCGATCGGGACGGCGCGGCGCGGGGGGCGGGCGGGAGCGCGGCGCGCGCGAGGGACGCACCGGCGGACCCGGCGAGGAGCGCGAGAAACAAGAGACCGGTGCGAAGGGGGGCGGCGAGACGAGCCATCCTGTTCGGTCGCGGACGAGGGGTCGGCGCGATCGGCGCGGCGATCTGTGAAGAGGAAGAGCGGGAGAAGAACCGCGCCGCGCGCGGGCGCCGGCGGCAGCGCACTGCGGTCATCAGTGCAGCGGCGCAGCAGACGAGCCGTCGACCCGTCAGAGAAACCGCGGCGAGCGTCGCGCTCTCGGAAAAATCGTCATGTATCGTCCGCGCTCCGCTCGGAAGAAATAACGCCCGTTGGGTGCGGCGCGGGGCGCAGACACTGGCGTCGCCCCGGCCGGCGTGATGGAGGCCGGGCGCGGCGACGCCGCGACGGCGACGCCCCTCGGCGACGCGTCGAACGCGGGGGACGATGCCCCCTCCCGTCTCTCGTCGCCGCCGATGACGTCGCCGAAGACGCGCCCGCCATGGCTCGCGCCCCTCGAGCACGTCCTCCCCGAGGATTTCCACCGACACCGCACGGACGCGTCCCTCGAGCTCATGGCCTCGCTCGCCCCTCCCGCCGTGAAGCGCACGGGCGCGCGCGCGTCCAAGCACGAGCGTGACGTCGCGCGGTGGCGGGAGGAAGCGGGCGCGGTGCGCGACGTCCTCCTCCGCCGAGAGGCGGACGCGCGCGCCGAGCGCGCGGCCGCGGCGGGTCGCCTCGGCGACGCCCGCGCGAACGCGACGCCGCCTCGCGCCGACGACGCCGCGGCCTCCTCGGCGTCCGCGGCGTCGGACGCATCGGCGCGCGGCCGCGCGTCGCGACCGGAGAGTAGCCTCGCGTCCGACGGCGGCGACCTCCTCGCGCGCGTGCTGGCGTACGCGCCCGAGACCGCGGGCAAGTCCTCCGAGCGCCTCGCCGCCGACGCCGCCCGCCGCGCGGCGCGACGCGCGGCGGCTGAAAAATCCTCGCGCGACGCGAGAGCGCGCTCGGACGCGGCGGAGAAGGCGCGTCGCGGGGACGCCTCCCTCTCGGGGGATAAAGATCCCTCTCGCGACCCCCCGCGCGGTTTCCGCGGCGTCTTCGCGCGCCTCGCGAGCGCCGTTCGCGCGGCGACGGGGACGACGTCCGCGGCGTCGCGGCGCGCGGCGCGCGCGCTTCGAAAGCGCCGCGACGCGCGGAGGGACGGCGCGATCGCGGCGTGCCTGACGCTCGCGGACGAGCTCGACGGTTCGTCGCGATCCGCCGCGCGCGGCGCCGAGGCGGATACGCGCGATCGGCGCGGGATGCGGGAGGTCCGCGTCGCCCCCGGCGCGATCGTCGTCCCCCCGTTCGAGACGTCGTCCTCCTCCTCCGCGACGTCCTCCTCCTCCTCCTCCTCCTCCTCCGTTCGTCGCTCCGGTCGCGTGTTCGTCGTCGAGCGCGGCGTCGCGCAGGTGCGCCTCGCCGGCGACGCGTGCGCGCGCGACCGCCGCGCGCGCCTGGACGCGGGCGGCGACCCGCTCGCCGGGTCCTCGCTCGTCGCGACGCTCGGCCGCGGCTCCGCGTTCGGCGACGGCCCCGTCCTCGCGAGGTTGTACGGTTTCCCCCCGGCGGCGATGGTCGTCGTCCCGGCGGACGCCGAGGACGTCGCGGGGTTCGAGGACGTCGCGGGGTTCGAAGGCGAGGATTCGGATCGACGCCGGCCGCGTTCGGACGATTCGGACGATTCGGGTTCGGACGGTTCGGGTTCGGACGGTTCGGATTCGGATTCGACCGGGGCGTCTCGACGTCCGACTCTTCGGGATCCGCGATCGGGATCCGCCTCGGGAGGATCCGCCCCGTCGGCGTCGCCCTCGAGTCCTCCTCCCTCGGTCGGGCTCGTCGCTTGGGTCACCCCCCCCGGCGCGTTCGCTCGCCGCGCGGCTTCGCTGAGCGCGCGCCGCGGCGAGCTCGAGGCGATGCTCCGCGCGGTTCCGGTTTTGTCCGACGAGTACCTCTCCTTCTCCGACCGCGCGGCGCTGTGCGACGCGCTTCGGCGCGAGCGGTGGGCGCCCGGGGAGGCCATCGCGCGACAGGGCCGCGCGCTCCCCGGGCTAAGGCTCGTGGAGGCGGGGCGCGCCCTCGCGCACCAACGCTCGCGGGGCGAGGACGTCCGCGTCCTGGCGACGTTCTCGCGCGGCGCCTTCTTCGGCGAGGCGGCGCTCCTGCGCGAGGTCCGGTCCGCCGCGACGGTCACCGCGCGCGACGCGACGGCGACGCTCGCGCTCGACCGCGACATTTTGCGCCGCGCGCTGGAAGGCCGCCGCGGGAGAAGAGGGCCGACGCTCGAGCGCATGCGCGCCTCGCGCCTCGCGGAGATGGACGCCGCCCGGCCAAACGGGCCCGGGTCGAGCGCCGATCCCGAAGAAGGCTTCTTCATAAAAGCCGAGGGAGAGGACGGGACGGCCGCCGCCGGGGAGGACGTCGGGGGCGCGGACGGGAGCGGCGCGCCGGGGACGGAGGCGGACGCCGAGGCGGCGCGGCGTCGCGTCCTGGGCGTCGCGCCGGGGGCGTTTCCGGGCGCGTCGCCCGCCGAGCGCGCCGAGCTCGTTCGCGCGCTCGCGGAGGCGACGCGGCGGTGGGCGCCGTTCGCGGAGGCGACGGCGGATGTCGCGGCGGCGTGCGTTGCGGCGTTTCGCGCGCGGCCTCTGCGCCGCGGGGAAACCTGGGTCGCCCGGGGCGACCGCGCGCGCGTCGCCGCCGTCGTCGCGCCAGGGGGGGCGCTGCGGACGCTCGCGCCGGGCGGCGCCTCGGGCGACTTCGCGGGGGAACATCTCGAGGTTCCCGACGAGGACCCCGACGACGAGACGCTCTCTCTCGAGGAGTAGCGCGCGAATTCGATCGGGGGGTCCCGGGCGGAGAAGGACGAGGACGCGCGGGCGGGGGGTCCCGGTCCCGCCGCCTTGGCGGACGCCTCCTCGATCGCCGCCGGGGTTCTCTTCGGCGGCGACGCGCTGCTCCACCCGGACGCGCGCTGGGCCGTCACTGTCGTCGCGGCGGCGCCGACCGTCGTGTGGGAACTCTCGGCGCGCGCGTTCGCCGCGAGCGGCGGGTTTAGGGTCGTCGAGGCGAAGCGCGCGCGGTTCGCGCCGCTCTTGGACGACGTCAAGGCGCTCCGGCGGCTGACGCCGCGGCAGCGACGCCGCGCGGCGGACGCGCTCGTCCCCGTCGCGGCGCGCCCCGGCGAGCGCCTCGCCGTCGCGGGGACGCCGGCGGAGGGCGTCTTCGTCGTCGAGAAGGGCGTCGCGCGCGAGACGGCGGACGACGCCAGGGGCGCGCGCGAGGCGGCGAGGACGATGAGCGGGTGGTCGGGGAGGGATACTACGGAGCGGCGGACCCCGTGCGCGAAAGCGGGGCGTGACGACCGAGGGGCCGAGGCGGCGGCGCGGGTTTCTTCGGAGGCGCGGGGGGCGTTTTATTGGAGCGCGCCGCCGCGGACGTTTCGGCGCGGGGAGATTTTCGGGGAGGAGGCGGCGGCGGCGCCGCCCGGCGCGAAGACGGACTCGAGGCGGACCGTCGTCGTGGCGTCCGCGCGGTGCGAGGGGGCGGGGAGCGCGGGGGCGTCGCGCGGGGGCGGGGGACGCGAGGGGGGGGACTGGGGGGGGCTCGGCGGGGAGGAGGAGGACGGGTGGGCGACGGCGAGGTTCGCGAAATTCGCGCCCGACGCGCTCGACCAGCTCGGGTTCCTCCGGCGCGAGCTCTCGAGGTGAGGAGCCCCGGGAGCGGCGCGCGGGGGAGAGGGAGACTCGTCGCGGTTGGGTGCGTGATCATTCATAGCGCGTGTAACACGCGAGAGGCGTCGCGCGGGAGAAACCGGCGGGTCGCGTCGCGACGCTTCGCGCGTCGTGGGATCCTATCCTCGGTCGTCATCATCGCTCGAAGGGGCTCTTCGCCGCGGGGCCGCTCCGGACCCGCTTCTCGTTGGTGTTTTCCGTGACGAGGTTCGCCTTGCGCACGGCCTGGATGATGAGGTCGTGCCGCGCGCGCGCGTACACCCTGCGCGAGCGCGCCAGCGCGTGGGCTCTCTTGTCCTCGTTGAGCGCGTCCGTCGTGCCGTTGGACTCCACCGTGAGCCCCGTGATGGGGCACCGAACCGCCTGCTGTTTACGGAGCCCCAACCGGCCCCCGCGCGTCTTCACGTCGGACGCCACCAGGGTGATGTTTCCCACGGGATTCACCACCGTCTTCGCCCCGACCGCGTCCACGCGCGGAAGCTCGAGGTCCACCGTCGCGATGACCATATCGCCGACGCGCGGGGCGCGCGGGGCGGAGTGAAGCGCGACGACGCGGGATCCTAAAAGCGTCATCTCCGAGACACCGCCGGACGCGCGCGTTCGGAATGTTGAAAAAATCATCAAATTATTATGTGATGATGACAAGGCGTCAAAAATTCCCGGACTCCTCAACATTCGTCGACCGAAGGCGCGTCATCCCTCGACGTTCGCGAGGCCGCCGCCTCCCGTCGTTCGCTCCTCCTCGTCCACCTCCCCCCCTCCCCCCCCCGCGCGCCGATACTCTTCGCCCCCTCCGCCGCCTCCGTCGATCCCCGTCGCCGTTTGCCCTTTCCCGAACGCCCCGGGCACGCGGGGCCCGACGCGGCCGCCCGAGATGGCCGCCGCCGCCGCCCGCGCCGCCGCCTTGGCCTCCGCGGCGCGCGCCGCGAGCCCCCCGCGCGTCGCGCGAAGCTCGTCCCCGGGCGCCGCCGCCGGCCCCGCCTCCGCGCGCAGCCGCGTGCGAAACTTCCCCCGGAACCCTCCCCCGAACTTCGCGGAGGCGCGGTCGAACGCGTCGCGCCTGAAAAAATGCACCAGCGCCGCGTCCCCCGGGCGCCATCGCGACCACGCCGACGCTCTTCGCCGACTCTTCCGTCCCTCCGCGTCCGACTCCTCCGAACGCTCCTCCGCCTCCACCCCCCCGCCGCCGCCGTCCGACTCCGACCCTAACCCTCCGCGCGGGTCCTCCCCCGGCGCGACCAACTCGACCGCGAACTCGCCCGCGAACTCCCCGAGCGCGGAGGCGACGTCGGCGGCGTCGGCGACGTCGTCGAACCGCAGCTCCAGTCGCCGCCACCGACCGAGCGAGTAGTGCTCGGTGAACCCGGGGAACCACGGGTCCTTCGGGCCGGGACCGAGCCGCGCCGGCCGAGCGCCCTCGGGGACGAGCCCGAAGCGCGCGAGGTCGCGGGAAAGCAGGGACGAGGACGCGTCGTCGTCGCGGTCGGCGTCGACCTCCCCTACACCCTCCCCGCCGGCCTCCCCCGAAAAAAGTCCGGCGGCGACGTCGCCCGCGAGCGCGGCTTTCACCGCGGCGTTCCCGCCCCCGCCGCCGCCGCCCCGCGCCGCCGCGTCCTCCGCCTTGAGCGCGTCCGAGAGCCGCGCGCTCGGGAACCCGGACTGGTCGGTTCGGAAAATATCGACGCGGCGGTTCGGCTCCTGCCCGTACGCGCACGTCGCCACGCCGTACAGCCGCCCGAGCGCGTGATGCATCGCGCGCACGCGCCTCGGCGCCGCGGGGAGGCTCGCGCGCGCCGGCGGGCGCGCGTCGGCGAAACGCTCCGTCCAAAACGCAAAACCGGCGCCGCAAAACGCGTCGAGCGCCGCCTCCGCCGCCCGGACAGCCTCGGGGTCCTGGCGCGCCGTCGCCAGGACCTCGCGCGTGAACGCCTCCGCCGCGGAAGCCGCGAACGAGGAGGGGCGAGCGTCGGGATCGGAAACCCCGAACGCCGCCGCGAGCTGACGCTTGCGACGCTCGCGCTCCAGCGCCGCCGCCGACGGCGGAGGCGCCGAAGCCGAAGCCGAAGCCGAAGCCGAAGCCGAAGCCGAAGCCGAATCCCGGACGACGCGCGCCGCGCGCGTCGGCGGCGGCGGCGGCAGCGCGCTCGCCGCGCGCGCGGTCGAACTCCACCCCGCGAGGGGCGGCGCGGCGGAGCGTTCCGCGGCGGGGGCGGGGCCGGGACGCGGCTCGTCGGCGCCCCGCGGAGGCGCGGGCGGCGGCGGCGGCGGCGGCGGCCTCGC
>MDSW01007275.1_pt1 | contig 22956 bp, 39 predicted proteins | sample 811171 | NCBI WGS metagenome assembly MDSW01 (sample SAMN05326641, study PRJNA326480) | marine metagenome | isolation source: seawater | place: Atlantic Ocean: North West | collected 2012 | reverse complement strand
TGCCAAAATATTTCTGAGCTTGTCAATTGCCGCTTTGTTGGGTAAAACCTTGTGATCTAAACTTCCAAGCTTCCAAAGCCTTACATTTGAAATAGCCCCATCCAGTGCAGACATATCTGCTAGTTTCATTTTTTCAAGCATGACCACATCATCAATTATCGCATTGATCATTGGCTGCGCCCAAGGCTCCCAGTCATCTTTCTTATAAAAGAATGTGGACACCTTGTCTGGGTCAAGAATTACGAAATCCTCGCCTTTTTCCAAAGCATCTCTGACCTGCGAGGGAAAATTCTGCTTCGCTTCGTTGTTCGGGGCTTCTCTGTACGCCTTTTTTAGAGACGACGATAGCTGCATTTTTAATTGCGGTTTGGCTATAGCAAGCCCAGTATAAACATTGTCAACATCTAAACACACTGGATTTATAAAGTCATACTTCAGTGGTATGGTTTTTTTGGTTACTTGCTTTGTCTTTAAATTGATGTCTGCGGCTTTGGACATTTCTGTTTGCACTTTTTTGCTGATCTTGCCGTATCTTCTGTAAATGACTACATTTCCTGTTCTGTACAGCATATTAAGAAATCTCTCGGATCTTTCTGACCCTTGAACTTTATTCCACCAGCTTCTGTAGAACTTCTCTACTTTCTTGTTTGGGTGGTGCAGTGTAATTCCCTGTGATCCAAAATCCCCCATAAGATCAATAACATTCTTGATAATACCCACACTATCATAAGCCCTCATGCACATAGAGATAGAGCTTTTAGCGTTCCATCCGGGCTGCTCGCTACGTCTAAAACGATAGTAATCGTCTCTTAGATACTCTGTTCGGACAGAGATATTTGGTTCAATGTCAAGATAAGATCTGCGACTAGCAGTGGCGCTTAGAATTCCATCGTAGCTGTCTACATTTCCAGCGGTTTGATTTACGACTTCCTGTTGATTCTCAGCGTTTGTCCAAAAGTAAAAAGGGGCTTCTGGTTTTCTTTCCGGGATGTTTGACATAGTGAATCAATCCAATTGTTATGGGAATGCATTTTGATTACACTATTATATACGCCAAATTTAATAAACACCCTTCATTGCGTCGGTAAACCAGTTCGGCCCTGAGAAGTCTGGCCCTTCAAATTTGGAAGTTTCGGTGGTTGCAAATCCACCATACGCCACATATGGAGCCTGCTTGACTTCTGCGGCAATAATCCTAGCGGCCATATTTGCCATCAGTAACGAAGAATAACGGTCCTTTCTCATCCGTTGCTTCTTTCCAACGCCTACTTTGACCTCTGGCGTATCCCACCGGTCGCGTCCATTTGAGGTCTGGGTAATTTCTATCAAAGACAATTCGTTCTTAAGCTCTTCTATTTCCAACACGCAATCCTCCAGCGTGTCATACAGACGATTGTTTGCTTTGTCTTGTTCGATTGAGAGACCGATTGTTATTGGGTCGAATCTAGGGAATAGCAAAAACTTGTCTTCCAGATCTTTTCTTAGTCCGTGATTGGCTTCAGAATACCAATCATATTTCGCAAACTGACACATCTCTAAAATATGCAATCCCTGCTCGTCATCAGACGGTTTTGGCTTATCCTCGTCGATAGTTGGCCATATAGGAATCTCTCCCTTTTCTAGCTGCTTGGAGTCGTGTAGAGCCTCTGCGATAGATATACCACCGCCCTGTGCATCTAAAGCAATATGACAAATTGGAAACAAGTCCATAAGCTGCCTGATTTTTCTAGCACAGTATGAATAAAAGTTGTTTTCGCTTGTAATACCCTTTTTGACTTTATCTATATGATCTTTTCTTGTGGTGGTCCAGCAATGAACAATACGTCTATGATCCCCATGTAGCTCCAAAATGATAATGCTAAAATTGTCAACCTCTGAGGCTGGGTCAACACCCATAACATATCTTTTGTCTAGATTGCCCCTGAGCATTGGATCAAAGTATACATCACCGCTTGCCACCCTGACTGGATTGTCATCGGTGCCTACGCATGACTCAATTAGACTGCGCTTGAAAAAGCCCTGACTGTCTTTCGCAAAGCACGCCCCAAACTCCATAAGAAAAATACCATTGTGTACCGTAGCCTTGGATCTAGCTATCTGGCCCTCATCCATAAACCCACGAGGCACCAAATCGACTGGTACTCGTATTACAGAGTAATCATCCCACTTAAAAGAGTCAGGAGGTTCTTCACCATTAAAAACATCTGTTTTGATTTTGTGTGGGTCTCCTTTTGTGTTTATGATCGCCCTCCACCTTTTCCAGTAATCAGCAAAGTGATTGAAGTCATAATAGGCAGTACCAGATAAAACGATCTGGTTGCTTTTGTCCATAAACTCTTCAGCGTCAGAAATCAGCACATTAGGGTCAACCCCTAGCTCTTTTGCTTTTTGCTCTGCTGCCAGTCTTTTGACATTCTCGGCAGGCGAAGCAGATACGGCAGCAAAACCCGCAATAACATTCTCAAATATTTCTCTAGACATCGATGCAAACTCGTCAGCGATAATGTCGTTGGCTCGCTGACCTCTAATTTTTTGTCCATCACCAATAGGCAAAGCAGATATCGTGCTGCCATTTATAGTCATGCGGCACATGTCAACATCACGACGAGGGCCGCTACTGCCATCACACAAATCTCGAAGGATAGGTGAGTTTTTCCATATAGTCTCCATATAGTCGTGCAGATATTTAGACTGCCTAAAAGCGGCACCAACAACCACTATTTTACGATTAGGTAAAAATAATGCTCGTAACATACAATAAAGAGATAAAAGGAAGGTTTTACCTAAACCACGACTACCGATCAACATAGGGAATTTTCTATTCCACATCTCCTTCAGCATCAAAGCCTGCATAGGCAGCAGGTCAATGTTCAGGATATTCCTACACACAAAGGAAAAGTATTCTGGCTGCATCAGCAGCCAAGTAAACTTCATGTGAAATTCGTCTGGATCGTCGGTGCGTAAGATCTCTAAAGGGTTAATAACATACCTGTCTTCAACAGCAATGTTGAGCCAAGCATCGTTGATTGTTTTGAGGACTTCAGAGTTTATTAGTTGGTTGCTCATTGTTCAGATAAACACCAGTGATATGGTGCGATTTGCTTTTGGATAAAGAAGTGAAAAATGCATTGTCTACTTTTAAGCCATAATTGTGTAGATCTTTTTGCATTAACGCTATTAGAGTATCCTCGATATTATGGTCAGGAGCAAGCAAATCTTCAAAACTGCTGCATGAAACCAATTGCTTTACCGCGCGCTGCGCGACTTCTATCGTTGTGGATTCGTAGTCTTGAGTAGAGATCAATGCTTTAGTGACTCCACTAATCCTATAAACTACTGAGGTAGAAACCACAATCGTCTTGTCGTCGGTTGTTGTTAAAATTTGATCCGGCAAATCAAGCTCCTGCCTAGTGATATAGCAGGTTCTGATTTCGTGAATCAAAGGCCAATACACATGATAGCCGGGATCTAGCTTTCTATGCGAGCCTCTTGCTAGTTTTATACATCGCATGTCTTCAGTTACGTGCAATAGGCGAGGGATAAACTCACTTAAAGCATAAAAAAATGACGACAACCATTCCATAACTTTTACCTATAAGGAAAGATCTTTTTCTAGTTTTCTTGCTATATTGTAAACAAATGCTTCTGCTTCGTATCTATCATTGCAAAATACTAAATCTAAATCAAACTTATCTTCTAGCTCCTTTACGAGTCTCGTGAAATACCTATTTTTTATTCTGACATATTTGTGACGATTTAGAGGAATCCCAGAGTTTTTAGGAAAAGAACTCAAAAACCCTTCTGGAAACTCACAGACGATGTAGGCATGATCGAACTTTTGCAGCTCCTCAAGCTCCCTGTAGAATCTTTCTTTGCACTTTGTTGTTGCTAAATTGTTGTAAATTTCTCCGGTGCTTGCTTTGCGTTCGACCCTAAAGATATCATGCAGTTTCTCTGTCGTATAGTCACCGTATTTTAACCCAGCTTTTTCTATTTCCAGATCTTCTGCGAAGATGAAGTCCCAGCCTTGCTTTTCTCTAGTGTCTTGAATTATTTTCATTTCTTCTGACTATTCCCATAAAAAGAGATTCATAATGATGCTCATCATCCTTGATTGAGTCATGGCATCTTCTACATAGTGTAATCAAGTTGTATGTTTCAAACCGAAGCGGTGACGCTTTCGACCAAGGCTTGATGTGATGTACGTTTAGTCTTTTTTTAGATCCGCATTCAGGCATTTGGCAAGTTCCTTTATCTCGCTTGATAACGCGCTGACGGGCCTTTTTGTATACTGGATCGTTGTAATCTCGCATTCTTCTTGCTCTTTTTTTCTGGCGTAGGCAGAATTGGCTTCAGTCCTACACCTTCGTCTGTTAGTTTGATTTTCAGGATGTCATTTATTTTTACTTGTTCGTCATTGTGCAGCCAGCTCATATTGTTTTCTTTCAGAGCCTGTTTGATGGCTATGATGTGTCTGTAACCAGACCATGATGAAGCGTCTAGATTAATCAGAAGCATTCCAATGTATTCGCCCTTCTCGTTATAAACACCACCGCCAGAACAGCCGCCTTTGCTCAAAATAGTTCCGGTATCGTATAGCGACACAGAATTTGGATCTGGGGCGGGTTGTATTCTCGCATTGTGCTTTGAAACGATACCGTCAAAAACAGAAGCAAAGTGAGTTAAAGCATATGGAGTTCCAACATGGAAAATTTTCTCTCCAACTTCTGATCGGCTGTCAGACATTTTTACTAAAGACGGTAGTTTGGCAGGACAGTGATACACAATCAGATCTGTTCCGCCACTCGCTTTAGAATACATAATCGGCGTCAAATTGAACCTCATAACAAGTGGCGCTCTGTAGTACACAGCAACAAAACGCTTCTCGATAGATGGTATGCTGTGACTACAGCTTAGTATGAAACTATGCTCCTTGCCTTCAATGACCTTGTTGAACACTGTGCCAGAAGCCATAGATAAACCCTGCTCCCCTTCAAACTGTATAACCACACTAGATTGAACCGCCTTTTTTATGGATTCCAGATCCTGACCAACGGCTGATGAAAATAGTAATAAACCTAGTATACAGCTTAAAGTCTTCATGAGTTTACCTTTCGTTTAAGTTTTGACATCGTGAAGCACCATCATTTTTACTAGCTCTTCAAACGAAGTTTTTGGCTTCCAGCCTAATTTCTTTGTTGCCTTGGAGTGGTCTCCACGCAAATAATCTACTTCTGCGGGACGATAGAATTTTGGGTCAACCACAACATATTGTGCCCAATCATCAATATCTACGCATTTGAACGCAATATCTAGGAAATCGCGTATCGTGTATGTTTCACCTGTACATATAACATAGTCATCAGGATTCGTTTGCTGAGTCATCATCCACATCGCTTCCACATAATCTCCAGCATACCCCCAATCTCTAAATGCTTCCAAGTTGCCTAGACGTAGCTTTGGAAAACTACCCTCTAAATTTGTAATATGATCTTCTGAGATTTTAAAATCATCTAATTCAAGTTCTTGTATTGTGTATCCGGTCTCATCAATCCACTTTACAAATTCTCCAATCCATTTGGTAATCTTTCGTGTAACAAACGTCTCGCCTCTACGTGGACCCTCATGATTAAACAAAATTCCAGCACTAGCGTGTAGACCGTAAGCTTCGCGAAACAATCTTACTGCGTGATGCGCTGCACATTTTGAAATTGCGTATGGACTTTGTGGCATAAACTTTGTGTTTTCGTCTTGGTACTTCTCCATTTCGCCCATCTTCTTGCTCAAATCTATTTTTGTATCAAAAGAAGCCCCAAACATCTCACTTGAACTAGCTTGATAAAATCTTATGTGTTTTAAATTTAATTTGACTATTGCTTCTAGTACATTCATCGGCCCTTTGCCAGTTACGTCCCATGTGGCAGCAGGCTGGTTGAACGACTCGGCTACGTGCGTTTGTGCCCCTAGATTGTAAAACTCTACCTGTAAATCATGACCGTGGGCTTCAAGTATGCTGATGATACTGTATGGGTCTGTGATGTCTCCAGAAACAAGTTCAAAATTTGGATGATCAAGTATGTGTTTTAGTCTTTGAGTATTGTCAGTGGCCGACCTGCGTTTGACTCCAACCACTTTGTAACCTTTTTCTAGCAGAAAGTCTGCGAGATGGGAACCGTCTTGTCCTGTGACGCCTGTAATAATTGCTTTCATTTTTTTCCTTATAAATAAAAGGGCTAACTAGTTGTCCTTTACAGTATCGGGTGTTAAAAATGGTTGATCTACTGCTCCATCTTCGTATTGATGATAATCAGATAGTCTTTCCATTTCCTTTTGCATAGCCATACGCATTTTCTCTATATATTTGCCCTGCTCTTCAAAAAACTCAGGGTCTTTGAGAATTTTTTCAATGAGTCCGGCCATAGTGGATTTATTGTTTTCCAGCTTTTGGATTCTTTGCTCTCTTGTGGCTTTTAGTTCTTTGAACATGCCGGACTTTTTAGTTTGTAAATCTTTATATTCTCTGGACAAAGCTTCTTTTGCTGCTCGCAGAGATGCTATTTGTCGCTCTACGCTAAATATGTATTCTTTGTCTTGTTGATCATTGGGCCGACTTTTTTCTCGGTCAACCTCTTTTTCTAGCTCTCTGACGGCATTCATTGATGTTTGTTGATCGCGAAGCGCTCTGTTCATCAAAACTTCAAGCTTGATTGTGTCTACAATCTGAAGTTCCTCGGTGGCAAGAACATCTTTGCGGAATTGAGCAACAATTTGTTTCCAGTGATACAAAAACAATTCTAGCTCATCATCAGAAAACTGGAGCTTTAGCTCCTTCCAGTATGGGCGGCTTTTGATGTCATATTCGGCTTGCACAGTAAGAGCTTGTACTTTGTTGGCGGTTTTGCCGATTCTTTTTAGATATTTGATAACAGGATCAATTTCCCGCTCTAAATTAGCCGCTATTTCTTCGGGCGTCATCTTTTCGGCATTTTCTTCTATATAATGCCATTCGGCTTTTGATAGTCTACCAGTCTTCACCAAGAATCTCCTTTACTTTTTCTATAACTGCTTTTTTTCTAGCTTGAGTAACAGTCACTCCATTTGCGATTCTTAAAAAGTCATTTCTTAAACTTGGGGGCATTGACTCCATTACTTGGTCCAAGGCTTCAGAGGTGGAAAGCTTTTCTTCCAAATCCAATTCTTCTAAGGGATGGTCATATTCAGCTATTTGGCAGAATTGCCTGAGATCCATCAAATTCTTTTTGGATTCATTTAGCTTGGCGTGATTTTCATTTGCTACAGTGTGTCGGCAGTATTTGTTGCGTTTTAAGTCTTTGAGCCGATTTGACAAGTGTTTTGATAAAAAATTCTCTAGGGGCCGATTATTGTCATAATTTTTCATGGCGTCGAGGCATATAATAAAGGACTCCTGTTTTATATCCTCAACCTCGTAAAAGCCAAAGGTATATTTAGGAGCGGTTCGATTGATCACCTTCTCGATGATTTCCATCTGCTGGGGTGTCGGATTTTGATTCATTTAGTATATCCATTGCTATTGTTTTATCAGGATCGGGAATAGAAAGCTCTGCATGAACTTTTTGCAGAACGCCAGAATCTATTGGTTGCGCGAATGTTTTTAATGTTTTCATAATGTATTATATCCTTTTGTAGGGGGAAAAATGTTACAAATCAGATTAAATGGGGTAATTGGGGCCGGAAAGTTTGCAAAAGTGGACAATGCGGACTATGAAATGGTTATGCGGCACAGTTGGCACTATCGGGATGGGTATGCGATAGCGAAAATGCACGGAAAAGAAGTTCGCATGCATAGGTATATACTCCAAATTACCGATCCAGAGGTGCTTGTGGATCACATAAACCGCGATAGACTCGATAATAGGCGGGAAAATCTGCGTCCTTTTACGCCCGTACAAAATGCCAACAACCGTTGTGACAATGTAAGAGTAGAAGCTTTTGGAGAAAAAAAGACTATTGCAGAATGGTCAAGAGACGAAAGATGCGCTGTTTCTTATAGTGTCCTTAGAAAGCGAATATATGACGGATTTCCTGCATGGGCTGCTATTTTGGCGCCCAAGGAGGACTGAAGAAGCTAGTAGGGGTAATACATTTATAATAAATTTCTCTGGTTGTGTTTGAACGCCCCCCGCTGTAACGGTAAGAATACCGCCACTAGTAACATAACGGAAAACTACCCGCCCTTAAAAAGTTTTCAAATATTTTCAGAATATTATCTAAGATATTCCACCCACCGACGAACTACTAGTATAAATTCAACCAACAACCCGGAGAAAAAAAATGATCCAAGTAACTTACGTCAAAAGTTGGTCCCCCTTCGTCAAACTGGAAACCGTTATCATCGTCGATACGGCAGTTGAGTCCTTCTGTGAAGATAAAGAGTGCGTATCGATCAAACGGATTTCATAAGATGGGGGCGCCCATCCCCCTGATAGGGGGAAGTACAAACTTTCTCTTTTTCTTTTTTCTTTTTGGAGTTTTTATCATGGTTATAACTGACTGCGATTACTGCGGGGAAATGACTATATGTTTTGAGGACGAGGCTGGCGGTACTTGCTGCCACGATTGTCGATCTGAAGCTGCTCACGATGAACGGCAACAACAACACAACTGATCTTTAAGGTAAAATCATGACTTACAAAATCATCATCCTCTGCATCGAAGCCCTTACCAACCTTGCAGTATCAGGTGACAACAGCCACCAGTTTAACCGCGACCTTTTAGACGCAATAAAAAGTTTGAAAAAAGTCAAAAAATACCTGTAGCACCTCTTGACAACTGTCGATCTTTATAGTAAGTTGCAGCTATAGAGGTCGGCTCTGTTACGCCCCCGACGGGGGTGAGGGCGCAACAGAACGGCAACAACAACACAAAGGAGATACAAGGTGAATAATTCTTTTGACAGTATTCAATGCGATTCTGCCAACTTCAGCGAGCGTGAGGCTTATGACGCACAGCGTGAGGCCGACAGTCAGCCCGCCAAGCCAGTGAAACTGAGCGAAACGGACTACCATTTCGATATTGCTCAAGACAATTGGCTGCCATAACAAAAAGGAGACTGAAAATGCCATGTTGTAGCTATGCCGGACCTGAAGATAATAAGGAAGTGGGAAGCTGTATCCATTGCTCGGGACCAGTGAATAAGGATGGAGAATCTACCGAGGCTTGCAGCTATTCGCGTACCGAGTGTGAAGTATGCGGATATGCCCCGTGTGATTTATCATGCTAAACAACATAACGAAAAACAAAACACCACCTTTTGAAAGGAAAAACATGAAAGTATGGATTGTTATTGAGGAAATGGACCTCGGTTTCGTCGTCCACCCTTGGCGTATTGTCGAAGTGTTCGAGTCTCAGCATGAAGCCTTGAGGTGTGTCAAGGCGGCCAGCGAGGGGGCGCGTCGCAGGTGGATCGAGCAAGAGGTCGTAAAGGCTCTGTGAAGCCGACAGTCGGCCCGCCAAGCCAAGAGCCGCTCCCGCAGCGGCCCTATATGACAACTCTGTCACGCCCCGACGGGGTGAGGGCGCGACAGAACGCCCTCGAATTTAATCCTGAAAGTGGCTGGCATCAGCCACTGGTCCTCTGCTATAGCTGCGTGAGGTTGGCCGCCTAGAGTGGTAAGGCCGCCGACATCGTATAGAGGCGTGATATAGTCATCGCTTGACCAATCCGCCGTTGCGTAGACACGACAAGCCAAGAGCCGCTCCCGCAGCGGCCCTATATGGCAACTCCGTCACGCCCGAACTGGGTGAGGGCGCAACGGAACGACAACACAACCACCAGCCTGAAAGGGGCCAACACCATGAACAAAGTCACAATCACACTGGACGGAACTCACACTGTCCGAGGCATCGAGAACAACCACGAGACTGAGCAGTACAGGAAGGTAGACGCCCACGTCGGACAGAAGCTGCCGAAGCAACTGGTGGCCTTGTTCCTGATGAATCCCCACCGCTTCGAAATCAAACGCACGAGGAAAAAATGAGCTACGAACGATTGATGAACATTGTAAGTTATGGTGGATTTCCTTCTCGCCCCAGTGGGGTGAGTAAGGCTCGATGGTCGGCCATGATTAAGAGGGTTTACCACGATCTGGGGATTATGCCTTGGGCATAGTGGTTTTTTAACGTGTCGCCCCCCTAGAGGGCGGCTCCGTCACGCCCCGACGGGGTGAGGGCGCAACGGAACGACAACACAAAACACGAGGAAAAACGTGATGGGGATGCTATATACAATTGACGGTAAGCTGACCAAGGCTGGCAGTAGTGCTATCATTTGGTGTAACGGCAAAGAGTATTGGATTGAAAATGCCGGTATCGTGGTAAATAGGTCCAAAAGTATGGATTACATTTGCAAAAAGTTCAAGGAGATTGTATAATGAAAGTATGGGTTGTGAGCGTCAAACAGAGAAAAATCGAGCAGGACGCTGTTGCGGAAGTGGTTCGGGTCGTCGGAGTATTCAAGACGAAGAGTCTTGCCGAAAAAACAGTTGAAGAAGGAAGGTTACTTCCAATGGCGCGTTTTGTCGAAGAAACGGAACTGGACCTGAAAGACCTGATTTTGGATTGTTGCGATGGTGACACCCGCGATGACATCATCAGCAACTTGGCAAAGTCTCTGGAAATGCCTGAACTGCTGGAATTAATCTAAAAAAATTAAAGAACCCCCTTGACAACTGCCGATTATAGTGTATAATTAAGGCAACACCATAGGAGTTTTCAGAATGCCCAAACAAGACGATTTTGATTTTGATTATCTGGATTCGATTGGCTACGATGATGGCGACGATGATTGTGACCACGATCCTGATGCCCATTACGGATTCCAGCCCAGCGAAAGATCGCTGACGGAAATTGATTACCCCGGACTGTTTTAGCGACCTAACGTGTCGCCCCTCTAAAGGGCGGCTCTGTCACGCCCCGACGGGGTGAGGGCGCGACAGAACGACAAACAAACCACAACACAAAAGGAAACCCATGTCTGAGCATCTTGCCAAATTGAAAAACGCCGTTTTGAATTGTTTCACTGTTCCAAACGAAAAGCTACCAGAGCGATTCCACAATAAAAAAACTGGTTGCGTTACGCTGTCCAAACTTGAAAAGAAAGCTGACAGGCGGGACGGGATGACCGACCATAAAAAGGAAAAAATGATCAAGGCCGAAAATATCAAGCGATTGGCCGCACAAGTCCCGGCAGATGGTCAATTGGTTGAGGGTTTTGATTACTCTCAAAATGAGGTGGACGAATTGGCTCAATACAAAGCGGAGTGTTCCTTCGTTGGGGCCATGATTAAAGGCGGGGTTATGGAAGCGGATGAACTCCGCGACGATGATGCAATTGAGTTTGGACATTCTGTTTTTTACAAGGGAAAGTGATGGAATTCGATAAGTTTGAACTGGCATGCTTCTGTCTGGTTGCCGCTGGATTTTGTTTGATTGCCGCTGGATTTTTTCTGAACAATAACCGTTCTGAGAGTTGACAAATGGATTTTGACTTGGTATTATTTGGGCTGATTTGTTCTTTTGTTTGTTTTTGTGTTTGTCGCACGTTAGGGAGAAAACTGTGATTACCCCGTCAGTTATCAATTTTCGCGGTCGAAGGGAGAACGCTATCGGCGTCTTTTACCGCATCACTATGATTGTGAATTTGGACTCGACAAAATCGCTGAAAGATCAAAACGAAAGCATCTTCCAGCAGATTCATGCGGGCGGTTTTGAGCCAGCGTGTCCGGCGCTTGTGCAAGAAGGATACACGCGCGAGTCTAACAGGCCGTAATATTGACCTAACGTGTCATAAGGCGCCACGGGGCGCCGCCGTAAGGCGGCTCAAATTATACCCCTCTTCTGGGGGTGTGTCAACCCCAAATCCTGCTTTTATTTTTTTTATTTTTTATTAATGATAACGCTTGACAACGACGATAATAATAGTATAATAAGGGTGTTAAGTGAGTCTGGAGGCGACTTAATGACGGCCAATCTCAGCCGGTCAGCTTGACTTTTGATCTTTGACAATCTGGTTTTGGAGTCGCCCTGATCCGAGGCGGTTGAACAGTATCGGACGCGAGCCGGATAGCGAAAGTGAGTCCGGCAGCATTAAAAATCCATTTTTACACTAGGCGGGAAAAGCTCCCCGACTTACTGGGGTCGCCGCCACTTTTTAAAATTATGTTTGCTACGACCTCAGTCGTGGCGGTTCCTTGTCGGCTTTGCCAGCAAGTGACAGACCTGACGGTTAACGTCAAAGGGTTTATCGCTTGGCGAGGCGGCAAATTGATCCAAGAGGCTCTTCCTGAGCTTGACGTGGATCAGCGTGAGCTTCTCATTTCCGGTACGTGTCCAACGTGTTGGGAAGAGATGTACTCTGACGAGGAGTAGGAACCGCTTGACCGTCCCGGCCTAGCCGGTGTGGAGTTTGATAAGCTCTGTCGCAATCACTCAATTATCGCCCCCTTTTTTCTTTCTCTGTTTCAGGACCAGTGGCGCCTATGGAGCGCTGCTCCGTCACGCCCGAACTGGGTGAGGGCGCAACGGAACGACATTCTCTTTGGGACTACAAAATGGATAGCGAAAAAATTAACACGACTTTCGGCACGCTGGTCGATTCCTTCACCACTTGGTCAGATGCTGCCAATTTTGCAAAAGGCTGGAATCGGGCCGTAGCCGATGCCGGTCAACCCCGCGAACGTCAGGTTCGGATTCATCCGACTGTAAACGGCTGGGAGGTCCGCAAGGCACTTTTGCTGTTTGGTATGCACTCAAAGGCTTAACCGCCTGTGCGGTAGCCCTATAGGGCGGCTCCGTTACGCCCCCGACGGGGGTGAGGGCGCAACGGAACGACAGAAAAAAATTCAAAAAAACACTTGACAAACGCCTGAGATAAGGTATAATAAAAGAAGTCACCACGAAAGAGGAAAATCATGAAAACCCTTAATGTAGTTATTCAAGACCCAGTGACCCTTCGAGAAGTGAAGCATATTCATGTTTCAGCCAACAGGATTTCGCATGATGAGCATGGGCAGGACTGGTTCGATCTGATGGACGGACGCAAAGCCGAAGTTATCACCGTGGAACAAGTCTCGCAGGAAGAAATGGATGCCACGCTTAATTATTTCCGGCGATACGGTACGGAACGTGAATAGGGTTTAACCCGCAAGCCTCGCCCAAGTCGCGAGCATTGCCACCGGGGGCAATTCAAGATTCCCGGCCATTTACAAGCAAGTAGGGGGAGATTCGGGTTCGAATCCCGTGGGTTAGGTTCGACCTAACTGCCTAGTTCCGGAAGGCGGTCCAAAATCATGGACTCTAGTTCAACGGTAGAATACCTCCGCTTAATACAATATGGGGCTTTTCGAAGGAGAAGACCGGACGCTACTGCGTTTCACAGGGTTTAGACTCTATCCCTTTAGCGGGGGATGACCTAACGGCGTGAGACGTTGCCGGTAAAAGGTGGGTTCGACTCCCACAAGCCTCTGACCACAAAATTTAAATCTCTTGACAAATGAGAAAAGAAGAAATGTTTAAGCCCGGAAGAGTGAAACCGATATACACGCCAAGATCCGTATACGATTACACGCCGATGAATGATGATGATCAAAGATGGACATTCACTGTGTTAATTAACGGAAAAGAATTTACTTCGACCCAAGACTTCCATCGCTCGGCTTTCGAGGCGAAACAGGCTATGCGTGATTTTGTGGCCCACATGAACGAAAAGGAGTAAATGCCGACGGCGCGACGAAGCGGCGCCGAAGGCGCGCTCGCAAATATCGTGCCAAAAGAATCCCCTCAAAAATCTCAGTTTTTTCTGGACAATCCCTTGACAGATGTCGATAATAATGTATAATAAGGGAGTAAGACATAACAAAGAACAAATAAAAGAAAGGGGATAGTAAGATGCGACTTCCAAGACGATAAGAAAAAACTCAAGACAGTCCTTGACAATGCCGATAAATAAAGTATAATAGGAGTATAACAAGTTACCTTAAAACATTCTGAGGATAAGTAGCAAACAACGAAAACCATTCGCTCAGAGTTTGCCGCACTAGTTGCAGGCGTTTGGTTTCCTTGGTCCTTTTTTCACCACACTTTTGAAAGGTTTGACATGCAGGTTAAGCAGGGAGTTACATCCGTAGAAGTTCGTCCTGATTCTTTTTACGGTGGCTATTACGGTCTGGAGATCACCGATCTCGACGGCACTGAGGTCAAAGTTCGCATGAACAGCGAGCAATGGCTCAAGCTCGAAGAAACCGTCAAGAGCAAGTGCGATAGCATTCGCGACAAGCGTGACGATGAGATCAACGAAATTGTTGAACGTCGAGTCGCTGAAGCACTGGCTAATCAGTCCTAGCAGGCCACTAGGCGTAACATCCCACCTTTACGGTATGCAGGATGTTGCGAAAGAGGCAAACCGTATCTTTTTTACCCCACACTTTTCCTCGAAAGGGAACCCATGAAAACTGTCAAGATCACCAACCTGATCCCCGTCCGCATTGTTCGCAACACCGTGAGCAAGTCGCCCAACTCACAGTGGGCAAAGATCGTCGATGCCCGTAGCGGCACCATCTTGCACACTGGTCAAATTCCTTACATCAAACAATTGGCAAAACGCCGATACAATGTTTCCGCTAACCTGTAGCCCCCTTTCGTGTTCCCCTGCCCCCTCGTTGGGGGTGGGGGTTTACGTTTCACCTGCACTTTTCTGCTCCATTCCGCCGCCGAAGGCTTAGGCGGAACGGCACGACAACAAAATAAATGAAAAAGTTTAAGCTTCCCCTTGACTTTGCCGATATATAATGTATAATGGAGGCATGATGAAAGAGAAAACAAAAACTTACACAAGTTACTGGAAGCACAAGCGACCATACGGCAAGCGAGTTATTTCCAAAATAAATCGCAGAAAAGCTAAACTAGCCCTTGACAATTGCCGATAATATATTATAATAAGGACATGATCGCAACACGATAACTTTTTAAGAGAAAAACAAATGATCGATGAAGAGTATACGTTTAGAGTGCTTATACGAACACCAGAAATCTCGTTCTGGAAATACTTCTCCCCGAAGAATGGCGATCTGAAAGAGTGTATTCGGGTGTACATAACACGGTACGGGAGGGAGTCCAACAGCATCGACGAAGATATCGTGGATTACTTGTTGAATACACCATTCGAGGAACTGACTTACGAGGAGATTAAATAGCAATGAAACAGGAACTATTGAGACTCGAATCCGCCAAAGAATTGGATAAAATTCAGGGAATTATTCAAGATACCCCTTGACATTGACGATAAATATAGTATAATAGAAGAGTAAAACAATATGCCGGATTGGTGTAACTGGTTAGTAAAAGAACACAGTCGTTCGGCTCCCCGTTTGCAGGGATGACCTCCTCATTCGGGAGGGACTAGTAGAGTTGGTCACTCGCTAGGAGAACGAAAGCCACAGGTTCGATTCCTGTATCCGGCAGCACATACCGAAAACGGGGCGTCTGTTCACGCCCACAACCGCAAAAGCGGAGAGGGTAGTAGGGTCGTATTGTTTGAAAAAAATTAAAGTTTCCCCCTTGACAATGCCGATCTATATGGTATAATAAAAGGGAATTCACACGAGAGAGGATTAATTTTATGAATGACCGTTCATGGAAACTGGCAATAGAAAGAACGATTGGCGAAATCACGTCTAATATGGTGGTTGATGTCCCAAAAGAGTTTTCCGTCGAATTGGATAGGATTATTATTCATCCCGAAAAAACGCCGGTTAAGAATCTTCAGCCGGAAGTTAATGCCATTTGTGTTGTTATGTACCAATGGGTAGTGAATGAGTACAACGGATGGCGGCCAGTGTCTTTACTATCAGAAGGAGTTTAACTTGAGCGATCATATTAAGGCGTTCGACAACCTTGCAACAAGAGCTATCCGCAAAAAAGGCACTTTTCGGATGACTCACACAGATGGGCGGGTTGTGGTGATTGAAGCTGAATCCTATAGGGCTGATGATTCTATCGACGGCTTTATGGGCTGGTGGGACGACGACCATAGCGTCACGACCTACGCAGATACCCCCTACCAAGTTTATTGCGATATGTAACCCAATTTTTTAAAGGATACGGATGAGTAAATCCCAAAAGCCGATTTGCGGGATCGGCACTGAATTTCCTGCTGGTAAGGTCGTCGCCATCAAGAGCGACCACGTTTTAATTGATACTGCGGAAGGTATCAAAGAATTTTCTTTTTCACAAATTGAAAGGTTTTGTAATGATCAACGATCTCTATCTCAAGCGTAACGAACGCAAGGTTTCTTTTCTTTATCCCGTCAACGGGAAGAAGAATGTTCTTCGATCCGTCGAAGGTGTCAAGGTTCGATCCTTCACCGGCCCCAATGGTCGCGGGATCACTGTCCGAGAGAAAAACGGACTGCACAAGTCCTTCTCTGTTTCAAAGTGCGTGGCTTCACTCTAATCTAAGCCACCTTTCGTGTTGTGGGGAGATTGCCGCCTGTAAGACCTATCCTGATTTTTTCATGGGGCTTGGCGGCTTCTCTTTTTCATATGGCGGGCCTTGGTGGTCCTCATCGTGCGTAATAGCACAGCAACTTGGCCGGTTGCCGAACCTCCAAGCGGGTTGCAAACCGCAAGGCCGGGGGGATGAGCAGAAGGGTTCGATTCCCTTCCTCGCTGCTTTATTTGACGTAAACCCTTGGTATCAAACAACTGGGGCTTGGCGGCTTCTCTTTTTTAAGGCGCAACGGGTCGCCGCCTTTAGGCGGCTCGAAAATGTGCAAAAAAGCGTAAATATAATCTATAGATTTCCTTGACAACTGTCGATAAATGATATAATAAGAGAGTAAGACAAAAGAAAACTTCGAAAGGGAAAAATGGCAGAACAAATACAGAACATAATTGAAAAGCTGAAGCATCTGGCCGGTGATTACGTTATCACCGACGACGACTTCTACGAATCGGAAGAAATTGCCAACTTCCCTCCCCGCGCAATGTTTAAATTCTTCCGAGGTGAACTTGCTGAGGACGAATCAAACAGGGTATACGAGCTGGCGAAGGAATCCAAACTATTCCTCGATGACTTGATTGGAATTGGCGAGATGATCATAAGAGAGAGTAAGACAAAAGAAAACGAGGATGCTTTTCATCAGGATCGCTATCTTACACCGGCCCAAGCTGCGGCTTTGGATGCAGCCGCTGAACGACCCCCGTCAAAGATCAAGGGCCGGGATCTTCCTTCTCGAAAAAAAGATTAAAGATACCCCCTTGAAATTGACGATAACTACTGTATAATGATAGTACAACCGACGCGATCACGGGATAATGCGGATCGCCGGAATTGGGAGCGAGTTGAAGGCTAAGGCAACTGAGACTCAGGCAGAGTGCCCTTGGTGTGGTTTCGTGACCTCCTAAAACACACCATTTTTCACAACCACTCACTCAGGAGAAAACGATGGATTGGGAAGCATCGAAAATGTTTGAAGAGCAGCAAACACGAGTTGAAAAATCTGCCAATCAAGCACGAGTTGAGCAGATACTTGAAGATTCAGACATTGTTTGGAGTCGCTATGGCTCTGAAACCATTGAAGAATTGGCGGAGAAAATCGTCAACGAACTAAAAAAATAGGTTTTTCGCTCAGGAGAAGTCATGGCAGAACAAATAATCAGGGTTATCACTGGCAAGGTGGATCGTGACATTTTCGGATCATGGGACGATTGTTCTCCCGGTTTGTATATCGACAGAGAAATGATCGAAACCATTTTTGAACAATATCTTGGTCAAAGAATTAAAATCACTATCATAGAAGATACAGCACCAGAACTTTGAACAGCCCGTCCGAACAGAAAGGAATAAAATGAAAAAGCCAAGAGTTCAGAAAAGCTGCGAGGTTACAGAGCATATCGACCCCAGCAAAAAGGTTCGCGTGTATCGCAATCTGCACAAAAACTGTTTCAGTGTCAAGCAGGACGGACTGGTGCGTTGCCATACCGATCATATAACGCTTGAGAATTGTCATTTCATTGTGTCCAAGGCTGGACAGAAAAGAGTCAGGGATGAAGGTCGTAAGAATGTACATGCGTTTGTTGAGGGCTTGCTGGTTGATACTCGTGAGGCCGACGCCCATGTTGACGGTGCGAAGTCTGATGCCGAAATGGATGCAGGCAAGAGTGACTGGCAAAAAGCCTACTACAACCCATACACCTGTGATACGTTCATCAATCAGTATGACGGATCACCACTAGAAACGGCAATCTATGCCGACATGTACATCGACCCAACCACAATCAATATTTTTACCCCTTGACTTCTGATGACTATTACAGAGAACAAGATTAAACTTGGCAAGCATGACGATGGCGAATATCTGACACGTTCTGAGTTTATGGCTCGATTGAATAGTAGACTGCATGAATGTTTTGATGATGGTGTGCTGGTGGATATAGCATACTTGCTTGATATGGAAACTGTTCCAAAAGAGCATGGAATTTTTCAGGTGGTAAATGAATAGTATAATTTTCCTATTTGAAGTAGGCGCCACGAGTCGCCGCCGCAAGGCGGCTCGAATTATACACCATATATTCAACTTGTCAAGCCCTAAAATGATTTTTATTTTTTTTATTTTTTCTAATCTATAGCGTTGACAATGACGATAAGAATAGTATAATTTAAGAGTATCACCAACCACGGGAGTTTTTATTATGCTTAAGTTTTCCAAAGCTAATGCTAAAATTGAGCAACTGGAACAAGTGCCGGAACTGGAAAAGTTCCTGCAAGGGGGACGAAAAATCTACAGTCTGGATTTGCTGTCCGGTCATTCGTGCCCATTCGCGGAAGAATGTTTGTCAAAAGCTGTCGTTCAGCTCGATGGCAAGCGTAAAATTCAGGATGGCGAAAAAACGAAATTTCGTTGTTTTTCCGCATCGCAGGAAGTCCAATACACTGGCGTTTTCAATTTACGCAAGAACAATTACGAATTCTTGAGAACGCTCAACACGGGCGAAAACATTGTAGAACGTATGGCAGAAGAAATTGACTTTGCTTTACCTGCAACTGCCGGAATTGTGCGGATTCATGTTGCTGGCGACTTCTTCAACGAAAACTATTTCAAGGCGTGGATGCGTGTTGCGAGACTGAATCCGACTGTCTTGTTCTATGCTTATACAAAAAGCCTGAAGTATTGGGTGGACAATTTGGACGCGATTCCAAACAATCTGGTTTTGACCGCCTCTCGTGGTGGTCGTCTGGATCACCTAATCAGACAGCATAATTTGCGGGAAGCAAGGGTTGTCTTTTCAGAATTTGAGGCGGAAACTTTGGGTCTGGAAGTGGATCACACTGACGAACACGCAGCAATCCCCGATATTCGTGATGAGTCATTCGCTCTACTGGTCCACGGCACGCAGCCCAAAGGATCAAAAGCGGCGGACGCATTGAAATTGCTGAAGCGTAACCAAGTCAAGCATTCGTACAGCCGTAAGGCTGGCGTATGACATGGATTTTACTGGCAGCATTTGTTATCAGTTTCGGTTGGGCGATTTTTCAAGAGTGGATAAAGGCGGTCATTGCATCGCCTCTACCGCCACAGCCCAAAGTCGACGATTTTGAGGAAGAAGAAGAATGAGAGTTACAAAAGGGAAAGACGCAGACTGGCACACGCATTTTACGATCCCACACGGGAAATGGAGGCGATGCACCAACGGTTTGAACGGACTGCAGGCGATGATTGCCGAGCGGGATCACAGGAAACGGGGTAGGAAAACGCAGATTCGCGGACCGTTTAAAAATGGAACCTTTCAAGTCTGGGCCTACATTGTCAAACACAAAGAATGGGTGAGGCTTTCAACTGCTGAAGAATGCAAAGCCAAGGGAGTAACGCCCGGACCGGGAAACAAATAGGGGTCGCGCCGCAGTCGCGGCCCCTTTTACTGCGCGGACCGTGACTAAGGCGCTACGGGGCGGCGCCGGAGGCGCGCTCATTATACCCTACGCTTGGCCGTCTGTCAAGAGGTTTTTTTGAATTTTACCGAAAAACTTTTTTTTTATTTTTTCCCCTCAAGACTTGACATACTATATACCGATAGTATAATAAAGGAGTAAGTTAATCACCTTTTCACTTTTTTTTGGAGTTCAATTATGAACGTACAATCTTCTGACATTTCTTCAAAGGTTGGGGCCGCTTTCAACTTCAGTGTTGATAAGTTTCCCCTATCTGGACCGGATGGGATGCGTACCCCTGAGTATGGTCTGTTTCGCTCGGACAATGGCGAATATGTAACGTCTCGCGCAGTTCGCAAGGGATACGTTCCTCACCAAACTGCCGATGTGATTGCCCTTACCGAGGCCGCTACCGAGGCTTTCGATGGCGAGGTGGACCTGAAGTTTCACTTCGACAATGGCCACTACGTTTCGATTCGTCCGACGATTGCCCACCGACATTCGGTCTTTGGAACTGCGGACAACATTTTTCCACGGTTCACCGTCTCCGCCAACTATGGCACTGGAGCCTTTTATGCTTCTATGGGGATGTATCGGGATCTCTGCCGCAACATGTCGATGCTTCGCAAAGTGTCTGGAGTGGAGCAAAAAATCCGCCACAGCACCGATCTACCGTCGAAAATGGACGACCTGATCGACGACTTTCAAGCCTTGCGTGGGTCTTGGGACAACGTAGTCGAAGCTGTTGAGCAGATGGAGAGCAATCAGGTCCGATTCCAAGAGTTTCTCGCGGAAATCTACACGCCACCTGAAGCTACGGATTCGCAGAACACTCACACGCGATACACCAATCGCATCGAGGCGATCTTCAGGCGGCTTCGTCGCGAGCGGGTACGGGTTGGGAAACCTGATCTCGGCCCCGGCTTTGTGGTTTCTGGTTGGGAAGCGTACAACGCAGTACAAGGATATGTACAGTGGGATATGCCGCGAAAAGGTGATCCTTCAGACTTCGCACGAGTGATTCGGGGAACCTCCGATGCCGCTGTGAAGAAAGCTGAAGAGCTGGCACTCGCTGTATGATTTCGGGGCTAACCCCCAGAAATGGGGGTTGCCCTTTTTTATTCCTTTTGTACAATATAATTTTGGAGGTTTCATTGGATAAGTTTTTTAAATCATTGGTTTCTATCTTGGTGGCATGTATTACCATCGGACTGATTCAAGGGGGTTCTGGTCGCGGATCATGGGACGACTGACCTAACCCCACGGGCGGGGGGTGCCTGTAGCACCCCCGGTCGCCCGCTCCCCACTGGGTGGGGGTTTCTAGTCCGATTTCGGTGTGCAAGGTACATGGATGTTTTGGCTAAAGACTTCGGCTCCCCTTACGGGCCAAGGTTCAAGTCGGGACTCACAACACTGGGGTTTTTTAACTTTTAAATATAAGAGGAGATATGCGCCCATTTAAAACCACTTATGAATTTTACCGCTTGATGTGGAATGATTGTACTATCTTTGGGAGGATTATTTACTACCCATTGTTGGTAACTTGTTTCCCAGTTATTTTTTTAGCTACACTAATTTTTAAACTTGAGGATTAATAATGATTCAAAAATTTATTATGATGGGTATTCAATGCTACGCTCACAAGTGTGACTACTTTAATGAGTGGGTGGTATGGAGTTCTTTGCCCAACCATAAGACTTACTACCACAAGAACAAGGATTTGGCGCTGACCAGTCTCTCCAGAGACATTACCAACTTCAATACCTGTTCTTAATGTAAAAATATAAACCATTAACCTTTTTGACAACTTTTGTATTTTACTGGGGTAAAAATGTATTAACTCCCGCAAAAATGGCACTTTTCTGTTTCTATTATGAATATTTTAGGGGCAGAATTGCTGCCATAGGGGGCTTTTTGACGCTTTTTTTGGCTTTTTTACTTGACTTTTGGTGATCTATGAGTATAATGGAAGGTATAATGTGGGTAATTATTTGGATTATTATCCTCGTTTTGTTCATGTCAACCCCTAAAGGAACCGATATAAAGTAGTACCATATACAAGAAATCAATAACAATAGACCACAATATATAGTGGTTTAAGAAAAAAATACACAAAATATACGGAAAAGCGCCGTTGCGCCTTATCGCGGGTGCAGCAGGTTGAAAACTTAACATTAACTACTTTTAACGTATTTCTTTCTTCCTTTCTTTATTAGTTCTTTTATTAATGTTTTTAAGGGTTTTTGATATAATACGGGGGGTAAATACCTTTAATTTTTACTATGGAGTATAGTATGTTGTAAGGGTAGATATCCCACTAAAAAACCTTTTGTAATAGTGCATTGGGAGAAAAATCCCAAAAACGAGAGAAAAAATGGTTGACATATGCAGGATTTAATGTACAATGAAATCGCCCTATATGGCCAAACGATGAAAACCATTAATCACGCCAAGGGTCAGGTCTGGAATCAGGTCTGGAATCAGGTCGAGGATCAGGTCGGGATTCAGGTCGGGCGTCAGGTCGAGGATCAGGTCGGGCGTCAGGTCGAGGATCAGGTCGAGGATCAGGTCGGGCGTCAGGTCAAGGATCAGGTCTGGCGTCAGGTCGGGCATCAGGTCGGGGTTCAGGTCTGGGGTCAGATCAGGGTTCAGGTCTGGGGTCAGATCAGGGAGGAAGTCAATGAAAACGATTTATAAGGTCGGGGATCAGGTCTGGCATCAGGTCGGGGATCAGGTCGAATATCAGGTCTGGGGTCAGGTCAGGCGTCAGGTCAGGCGTCAGGTCAAGGATCAGGTCGGGCGTCAGGTCTGGGATCAGGTCGGGGATCAGGTCTTGGGTCAGATCAGGGAGGAAGTCAATGAAAACCTTTAATCAGATCGGGGATCAGGTCAGGCGTCAGGTCGGATGGCAGGTCTGGGATCAGGTCGGGGTTCAGATCAGCAATCAGGTCTGGGATCAGGTCAGCAATCAGGTCTGGGATCAGGTCGAG
>MDSW01149853.1_pt1 | contig 22961 bp, 18 predicted proteins | sample 811171 | NCBI WGS metagenome assembly MDSW01 (sample SAMN05326641, study PRJNA326480) | marine metagenome | isolation source: seawater | place: Atlantic Ocean: North West | collected 2012 | reverse complement strand
GCCGAACGGACAAAACGCCGATGTCTTTTATGGAAATGTCCGACTTGCTGGTTAATAGGAGCGGTTGGCCTTCTGAAAGTCCGCTTTCGCGATAGCGAACCGCGCCCTCGCACCCGGGCTCATAGCGCATGACCAGACTTGTCGTTTCGCTTTCATGAAGCGCGCGTAACGTGGACAATTCTGAAGCCAAGTCCGTCAGCCGGTTCAGTTCCTTCGCGTCCAGTCCGGATTTCGCCGCTGCAGCCTCTTTCTCCATGGCCTCCCGCGCAGCTTGCGCCTGATCGAGGCGTGTTAGAAGGTCTTTGCGTCGATCCGCCCCCAGGATGGCTGCCTCTCGGCGTTGCGCCTTTCTCCTTGTCGCTTCGGCCATCTGGTGTGCCGACTGCGCGGATTCAGCTACCAGTATTGCGGCAGCGCGGTCCTGTTCAGCCGAGTCTCGCTGTAAGAGCGCTTTCTCAACCGCCTCGGAGGAACGAGCTTCCTGGTCTGCTGCTTCGGCTTGCTCCCGCCTGGCGGCCTGGAAGCCTGAAAGGCGGCTTTCGAGGTTAGCCACCAACAGACGAGTCGCCTTTACCTTTTGTTCTTCAGCCTCGATTTCTTCCGCATGACGTTCGGCAGACTGAAGTTCCTTGCTAGACTCACTCAGGCGGTGCTTGCGTTCAGAAATTGCGTCGGGAGATTCAAGCTCGGCAAGTTCGCGACGCCTTTTTTTGCGATTAGCTAGTGCATCACGAAGCTCTGTTGCCCGGTCCGAAAGTGCATTGCGTTCTGCGTCCCTCAATTCGACTTGTTCCTGGGCGAGTTTCCACGGGCCACCGGCCTTGGGCCGGCCGCTAGATGTCATATACTCTGCCAGTTCGCGTCTACAGCGAGCTAACGCCATGTCCATGCGCCGCCCCCCCGTCATTGCCTCGACTTCACCTGTAACCGATGACAACAAATCTCGCCGCACTTCCAGCGCCACTTCCTGCTCCTTCTTTGAGCCGTCCGCTAGACTGGTCAGGCCCTGACGAACCCAAAGAAGCCCGGAAGGTCCGCCATCGCCGCTGCTCAGTATACCTGAAATCCAAGCTTCGGCCTCATCTGCTTGGGCGACAAGTAGTCCATTCTTTTTCACGGTTGCCGAAGCCTTCGAGAGCCAACGCTTTGCGACTGTGAAACGTTCTCCGTTGACCTCAATATGGACCCAGATTTCAGGTGCGCCCCCGGCATGGGGTTTGAGCGCTTTGATGTCCTTGTCGGCTGAGCTGTGGGACTTGAAGAACAATGCCTGAAGCGCATCGAATAGCGTAGACTTACCAAATTCGTTCGGTGCACTCAGGACGTTGAGCCCATCTCCGATCTCGTCCAGCGTAACCGGGGTAGTAAAACGGCGGACGTTGTTGAGTGTAATCGACCTGAGTTTCACTGATCGGTTTCCTTTACATAGGCATAAAGGCGGGAAAGTGCTGCTGCGGCAACACTGCGGTCGTCAGAGGAAAGGGCATCGCTCTTAGCCGCTTCCATGAGCTCGTTGGCGGCAAGTCTTAGCGCACCCGCCTTGTCGATTTCGTCGAGATCCGCCGTTTCATAAATTGTACTAAGTTGTGCTGTATCCAGCTCGAAGTGTGCGAATTCCGGCCCTAGCCGGTTTGCTGTTCGTTTCAGTTCTGATTGTCCGCTGAGGCTCGACCAACCTGTGGCACGGATGCGCATAAGCAAATCGCGGCGATTGTTCTGAGGTAGCATGGCTTCCAGCGCATCGGCCGCATTACTCTCTGCTAGCAGCGGCAGCTCGCTTTGAGCCCAGAGAAAATTCCCTGTTTCGACTTCTTCGACCAAAGGTATGGCTCCCGGCCCATCGATGGTCACAACAAGACAAACGCCCCTGCGGCCATGTTTGAACCGATCCTGTTCGGGGCTTCCTGAGTAATGTGTGCGCGGAGTGATTGCAGTCCGGCCATGCCAGTCTCCAAGCGCTAGGTAGTCCAGTCGCGCCGATCGATCCCTGTCTGGAGGAATATTTGCGCGCCCGTCGGTAAAGTCGACAACGCCTCCATGTGCCAGACCGATTCTTAGAGCCCCATCCGCCGACGGCATTGATGCCAGATTGTCAGTCAGGTCGCGGCCCGCTGACCGGTAGCTGACCGGACTGGGCAGGAGCGAAACGACGGGTTCAAGATTTATTGGCGCCGGATCCGTGACTGCATGAACGTTTGCCGGCGCTTCGCGCCCAATCGTCTCCCAGAGTGGCTCAGCATCTTGCAGATTGTCGTGATTGCCGGGTAAAATCCACCAATGTACATCATCCGCTGCTCCCATGGCTGAAAGCGATTGCCGCAGCACTGATTGAGATGGTGTTGGAGTATCAAATGTGTCTCCGGCTAGAAGGACGTGGCCCGCGCCCCGGCTCCTTGCCGTCTCGGCGAGTCGGACAATCGAATTGTGCCTCGCTTCCATCAGGCGTCCACGAATGTTGCCATCGGGTGGCTGTGGAATGTTTCCGAAGCGGCGTCCCAGGTGAAGGTCGGATGAATGAATGAAGCGAAATGTCATCGGGGTTCTCCAGCCTCGTGAGATTAACAGAAAATTCAGTTCCGGTTCTACTCATCGTGGAAATTCGCATTCTAGGCGGCGATTTTGTGATGCAGCGCGAACCTTGTTGCCAGAGTAGGGTTCACGAGGCCCCTGTCTCGGCCGGATTTATTCGTCGTTCAGAGCGTCCGTCCTTGCACCATTGCACCTGACCGCGCTTGACCCAGAAGTGGCAGCCACATGAATTCTTCTGATGTACAGATGGCGACAGGCTCGGGCGCTGCCAGAAATCGATTGTGATGCCCCAGCGAGGGCGTTGGTGAGGGTTGAGGGAGAGGGAAATGGCTTTTCCACAGCCACCTGGGCATTGAAAGCAAGCCCATTTCCTGACACCGGAATCTTCCACCAGAATGAGTTCATGGGCATTCTGGGGTGGAACCTCGGGGAACCTGGTTTGCCGTTTGACAAGAAAATCCGCCTTGAAAAACCACGTGCGCCGCAGAAGTCGGGCCGAATTCAGCAATAGCGCTCTTTTCCAATTCTCCATCTCAATTCACCATGTCCAGAAAAGGAAGAACATCGCCGCGTCCGAGCGTGTCCGCAGATTGGCAGCACGGGCAATTCGGGCGTGCCTCGAATTGGGGAAAGCGGTCATCGCGCGCGTGAAATCTCCGGACGCGGGTCGCGCTCATGCCCGCTTTCCCGGCGAAGCCGGTTATCCCGGACAGCCACTCATTAACGGCCATGCATGCCGCTTCACTCGTAAATGAGACGACTGCAGGCGATGGGTCGCCCTCACCCAGGAGATAAGCTTCAGCCTTGAGCTGTTCGAACGCGCCGGGATCAGTCCTCTTTAGCGCTTCTTCACGGGCTCGCCTCGGGCTGACATGACCACCGCAAAGCAGGCAGGGATGTCCTGGCACGAGTGTTGTGACGCGGGCGAAGAGATCGAAATGACCATTCTGGCGTCTTTGCATGGCGAGCCCCATGTCGATCACGGGTATGCCATAAAATCGCGCAAACCGGTTGAGGAACAATCGTCCGGCATGGTCATCGGAGCAGCAGAAAATCACGTCGCAAGCTTTGAGGACTTCGTGGCTTTCCGGGGAGCCTGCCCATGCATCGACTGTCACAAGCTGCATGCCGAGGTCTGCCTCTTTCACGAGACGGGCGTGAAGCTCAGTCTTGGGCAAGTGCCGGCATGCGTCGTGCCGCGTCGCACCATGAAGCCGATTAAGGTTGCTTTCCTCGACGCGGTCACGGTCGAAAACTGCAGCGCATCTGATCCCGAGCCGCATCACGAGAGGAAGCGTCGCACTACCTGTTGCGCCCCCGCCGACAACAGCGCACCTGAATTGCGTGATCATGTTGTTGGATGCTTCACCGAACAGGCGTACCTGCCGATCGAGGAAAGTTGGTTGATCGCGCGAGCAATCCTGAAGAGAGAGGTTGGGACCGGATTGGAGAATGCGGGCGATATCCGTTTTCTTGCTTTCCGACTGCCAGTATCTGACGGCGATGTCACCGTTTCCGGCAATGACCAGACTGAGAAGGCCAGGTAGCCCCTTGAGCTTCGCTGTGCGTGCTAACTCAGCCTCATTCGTGTCATCCTGTTCCGAGAACGCGGCGACACCAGCGGGGTGAGTATGCACAATACCTGGCACCATGCCGGCTCTCATCGCCTGGCTAAGCAGAGACATGAACCCGTCGGTTTGCCACGTCACGTGTCGCGCCGATTCTGAGACCTGATCGGACTTCGAGACAGGTTCGAATGTATGTGAAATGAAGCGGCGTCTGGATACTCCTTGCCAGGGATCCCGGGCGATGTCAGCTATGCCGAACAGCATATAGCCTGCGCGCTCATGTCCGGCCCCCTCTGCAAGAAGGGACCTGAGGGATGAGCCATGAGGAGCAAGCAGGATGAGATCCAGCGCGGGCATTACGGACGGGCCTCCGCAAGTGCAGTCTGCACACGTGCCAACATAGTCCGCAGACCATCAATTCCCGAGCGCCAGGACTCATTGTGGCGGGACCAGCGCTGCCATGAACGGCCGGCGAACGAAAACCTCACTTGCGTTGCCTTGGGGGCGTATCCGTTCGGCTTCAGTGCAAGGTGCGGGAACACGTAGAACATATCGGGCGGGCAGTCCGGGTAACCACTCGGCAGGAGAATGAGCAGATCCGTATGGGTGTGATCGAACTTCCCGTCAGGTAGTGCGAAATCTCTGAGGATGATGGCATCCTGGTGCTTGTCGGACACCAGTTCGTAGCTAAACCCATGCTCCTCCAGAAACATGCGATCAGCAGAAGGCAGCGCCTCAAGCCCTTCGGTCGTCTGGTCGATGAGGGAGATAAACCGCTCGATGCCGGGTTCGTCGAGATTGATGATGTCGCTGTCAGCGATCTTGCGATCATGACCACCAGGTACATCCAGCCACAGATTGTAGTTGGGTGCGAGGCCAGCAATCTTCTTCAGCACGAAACCGCTGATACAAGGCTGAGGCCACTCAAGATCCCTGTCGTCGATTTTGAACCGGTAGGTGCGATCAGACCGGACAACAAGTACCCGCTCAGCCCCCTGACCGCGCAGGTCGTAGGGTTCGTCAAGCCGGATATCCTCGAAATCACCGTTTGGCAGGATGGCAATGACGATGAACTGGTCGACCGGATGGCCATCGACAAGTTCGACGAACTGGCGCCCATTCGGTTTGGGGTCACGAAGGAGCTTTTGTTCGAACTCGAGGGAAGTATCGGCCACCATTACACGGAAGGGCGCGCCGACGCGCATAGGCCGGCCTTGGCGAACGGCTTCGGCAAGGTCGTCAATTTCGGAATCAGGGGGGAAGTCAGTCATTTTATTGTCCTTTTGCTTGGTGCGGAGGCTTGGTTGCCCCTGCTTGCAAAGGGTCAATCGACAGGCTGATCAGAAACCGGAAACGCGGAAGAAGATTTTTTTTGAAGTCCGCCCTTAGGCAGGTCCGTGCAGTGAAAGAAATGCGGACAACGAGGACATTCGCGCTCGGGGCGATCCGGTTCAGCAGGGAATTGCCCTGCTTCTATCCCGTTCATTGCGGTTTCTAGCTTGCCCCTGATCGTTGTAAGGCGCTTGGCATTCGGAGCTAGTTTGAGAGTGGTGCCATCGCTGAGAAATGCAAACTCACCCTGTGCATCCCCTCCGGCGGCAAGTTCGAATGAGAGGGCGTCGAGTTTTCTGGCGGAGTCACTTGTTTGTCGACCTGTCCGGATCCTTCGAAGAATAGGCGCCGCACCGGGGGCCGTAACGCACTCTGTGGGGGTTACCAGAATCTCACCATTGCCGACGGCAACCGTCAGTGTCTCCACGCTGCGACGCGTCTCGCCAGCGCGTAGATTGATCAGGTTTTCCACAAGTTGCAGTGCCAGCCTTTTATATTCGTCTGCGTAGCCATGCTCGACAGGCCCGGATGCCAGCCAGCATGCCTCGAATTCTGCCAGGATCGCCGACGCGCTGGGCTCAGTTTCCGTATTGGAACACAGCCGATCCACCAAGTTCTGGATGGCATCATGCATTTGCATGAATGCCGTTTGTGTTCTTTGTCCGCTGACCCTGATCGCATAGGTGTACAGGAATCTCCGGGGGCACTTGTCATAGATTGCGATCTCGGAAGGGGTGATTTGGAGTGGGGTATCATATTCCGCCTTGATCGCTTCAGGTGGAACTTCACTGCTGATCGTTGTCGTGACAGGCGCTTCATTGCGGAGCAGTGATTGGATGCCGGCCACGAAAGGCGAGGGTTTGATGCTTCCTCCCGACTTGTTCTGGCAGAAAGTGTAGAGCACCAGCCGGTCTCGTGCCCGTGAAAGCGCAACAAAGAATAGGCATTCCTGTTCTTCGTCATGCCCCTGAGCCATTGCGGCAACACCATTGTGAACCGGCCCTTCCAGCATGCCGTCGGGCGGAGGAAGGGAGCGGTTTTGCTTAGCGGAGCGTGGAAGGGATCCTGACGTAAGGCTGGGCAGATGGACTGCCTTGAACTCCAACCCTTTGCTGCCATGAATCGTCATCAGGCGCACTGCGTCCAAGGTCTGTGCGGACTGAGGGAGGTCTCGCAGGTCACGTTCATCAGACAGGATCGCAAGTCGCCGGATATGCCGAAGGAGGTCGCTGATCGGTAAGCCACGTTGGTCATATTCTGCCGTGCGCAGAAAGTTCTGCAATTGCCACAAGGCAATCGCTGGCAATGGGCTTCCGGAATGAGCGACTTCTGAGAAGCGCGCGGCAAGTCGGCTGTTGTCGAGATATATTGCCGCAAATGCACGCCACGGTGTGTCCTCCGGTGTGCATGATCGGATCGCTTCTGCCAGCGCCGCTAGCCCATTCCGGCCCTCTTCGGAAATGTCCTCCGCTCGCCCGATTTCGTCCAGCCAGTCCAAGGGCGCCATCGCCTCTTTGCCACGCAGGAGGCCAGCGAAGTTCCTGATGTCGTTCAGCGGCACGCTAAATTCAGGCATGGCTGCAGCCGCGATGAGGGAAGCGGCTCTTGGATCAACAAGGAGGGAAAGAAGCGAAAGTGCCTGCTTAACCTCCGGCCTGTCGAAAAGGGGCCCTAGATAGAGCACCGGAACGCCAAGCTTTTCCAGTCCCTTGGCTATTGCAGACAAGCGTGCATTGCCCTTGCATAGAACGGCTTGGTCCGCGAAGGTGATGCCCTCATCCCGAAATTTCTGGATACGGGCTGCGATCTCGTCGATCTCGTGCTCGCGAGTAGTTGTCTGAACGAAGGCGGGTCTGATGCCGGATGCGCCGCGCGACGCGTCGGCAGTTACATCCGCTCTGGCGGCTGCCATGCCGCTACGGGCAAATCCAACAAAACCGTCGCAGATCTCCTGAAAGGAACGATAGTTCTGCCTGAGACTTTTCGATTGACCGTTCGCGAAGTCTTCTCCGCAGAACCGGTTCATGTTTGCCGAAGATGCACCGCGAAAGCGATAGATCGACTGCTTGGCGTCCCCAACGGCCCAAAGCCCTTTTCCATCCGGATGTAGCGCCTTCAGCAAGCGGACGCTGGCGCGATTAACGTCCTGGTACTCGTCGACTAGCACGTGCTTATAGGTATTCCGCAGCAGACCGCAGACCTCAGAGTCAGATTCAACCAGTTCTGTGGGGCGTGCGATCAGATCCCCAAAGTCGATTGCTCCGTGTTCGGCTTTGAGGTCTTCATAGAGGTCGTATACGTCTGCAATCTCAAGGCATTGTTTCGCCAGCTCGCGCTCATGATCCGTGTTAGCCGACGCAACCATGCTTTCCGCGAGCGTTCTGTATTGGAAGCGGCTGACGACCTCATCTTTAGCTCTCGAAATGGCCGACAGAATACGGCTGAGGTTGTCGGTTGGGTCCCAAAGGTCTTTGAACCGGTCAAGATCGAGCTTTGGAAACGCTTCTTCGAGGAGTGCCAGGGCCGCCGTTGCGTCAAGCAAAGCCGGATTTTTTGGGAGGTTGAGACGGTCGTGAAATCGTCTGACGATGTCTAGCCCAAACGAATGAAACGTACCGATCCATGCCGATCCGGCGAGTTCCGGCCAGAAGCTGAGGGCTCTGTCCGTCAACTCTGCGGCTGCCTTGTTCGAAAACGTCAGAACGAGAATGGACTCTGGCGCAACACCGCGCTCCCGCAGGACTGCCAGCCGGCCGATCAGGGTTTGGGTCTTGCCGGTCCCCGGGCCGGCTTCCAGCAGGAATGCACTTTCTCCCTGGCCGGCGGCCTCTGCCTGTTCCGGATTCATTTGTTTGGGTCTGTGTTGCGCCGGTGATCGCGCAGGCATTTCCGGGAGAAGGATGGCATCGAATATCTGAACGGCCACGAGGTCGTAGGGTGCTTTCAGGGAAGCGGAAATGTCGCGGGCAGACAGGCCCTGTCTTAGGTGAAGTTCCTTGGCGAGTTTTCGCGGAAACAGGAACTCTCTCGCGAACAGGTCCATCTGGACTTCCTGGCGGGCCTTGCTGCTGTAGTCGACGACGCGATCGGCGCCTGCTTCAGCGGGATCTGCCGAGCGGGCGAGATTCACGTCTTGCAACGGTCCCAGATCAACGTGCCCGCCGAATTCATCGTGTCCGATTTCATGGGCGACGAGGAAGGCATCGAGAAAGGGATCACCGGTCCGCTCATGCCGGATACTCCGGGCGTCTCCGTCGTACAGCGCTCGCCCTCCGCCCAGCATGGCATGGCCACCGGGATAGGGTCTGACTTCAATATTCCGCCGGTCTGCTTCCTTTAGGACGAAGGAATAAGGGTCACTTGGATTAGCACCGCTGTTGGTTAGCGCTTCATGCAGTTCAGCGGCCCGTTGTCGGACGAGTTCAATCGGATCCATCGGAATGCTCAAGTTCTCTGAGCTTGGCTTCCTCTTCATCCGTAAGACCGAGGTTCCGGACGAAATCGGCATAGTCCATTATTTCAGTCGCTCGTGGCTTGCTATCAGACTTGAATGCCAAAGCGCGATGGCTGTTCTCGGCATGCCTGAAGTACGCAAGAATGTGATGTACGCGCACGTCTGCGGCGCGACTGAGATATGACAACACTCCCAAAGGGATGGTTCCGGCGCGCACACGGGCATCTCGAAAGCCCGCAATGAAATCTCTTGGAAGCCCGAGTGTTCGGGCAAGAGATATGAGCCGGTCTCCGGACAAAGCTGTTTGGACTTCATCCATCAAACTCGATGCCGCTGTAAGACTCACCTCTTCCTTAGCGGTCTGGCCGAAATCCGCCGATTGGAATTCGTGGTAAAGATCGGCGAGGTCTGCTGCGAGATGCGGGTAGCGTGCGACATAGCTCCGGAAAACCTCGGGTGTCATATCCGGTTCTGCGGTGAATGCGAAAAAAATGTCTTCTGAATCGGGTGTTCGAACCATACTGTTATGCCTCACCCAATAGTTTTTTCAGCTTGTTAATAGCGTTATCGCGACGATTGCGAACCGTCTTTGGATGGCAATTCAATATGCGCGCAATGCTTGGTGTATTGGGATCGTCACTTTCCGCTGGGATGCCTACAAAGATCATATCGATAACCCTCCTCTCGTTGTCTGGTAACGAGTCAATCGCTCGCCGGAGTTGAATCCGGTAAGTCATTTGCAGTTCCATCGGTTTCGAGAGCGGATTCAGTGCCTGTAGAGCCAGCTCGATATCCTCGCGTATCTCCCCGGAGTCTTCGTCCTCAAGGGAGGCTGTCGGCGGAACGCGGCGGCCCATGATGCGCAGCATATCCACCTTGAGCGCTCTGGCCGCGCGATCAAAAGCGACCTCAAAAATATCCAGTGCCTCGCAATATTCGCTTCTGTCCTTCATCAGGCGAATGACAAATCGCTCGGTCACACGCTCCTGAAGTTCCGATTGCCATGCGCTTTCCTTATCGCCGTGTACCGCCGGCCTCAAATTTCGGACCAGCCGCGCTATGACGATATCGTAGAGCTTTTCAAAGCGCCGGTCTGTATTGTCCGACCGGGTCGCCCTCAGATAGTGAACCAGAACTTCAGACGGAAGGTAGTCTGGGTGGCGACGGTCTTTTATCCCGGCGCGTTCATTCAAAGCCTCAAAGGGCATTTCGCAACAGTGCCCTATCAGGGTCTCAATAGCTGGTCGCCGTGCGTATAAGTCGCCGGCGGGGGAGACCTTCCGTAGGGGAGGGATCTGATTCTTCATACGAATCCTGCATGTCCAACTCCTGTATGCAGGTCAAGATCCATCCTTGTTGAGAAATTCCATCTACCTTGTGTTGTGGGCGGGCCGTCGCGTAATTGCTCGTCGTTCTCAGAATCGGCGGCCAAATCGAAAGGTTGGCACATTCAGGTATAGAGTAGGGTGTTGGCCGCGGCGCTACTGGATTTGGCAATTGCCGAACCACCGCCTCACGCGGTTGCTGACATGGGGACGATATCTCGCAGATTGTTCCTCGACGTGGAATGGAGTGTGAGTTTGATTTCCTCGGATCTTAGCGATTGCGCCATCCGACCGCTCGGAAATTGGGTTATCTATCTTGAATTGCTCGAGGCCAAAGCAACAATCGAGTCTGCGCTCAGATGCGTATAGCGCTTGAGCATCTTCCAGTCTTTGTGGCCCGTCACCAAGGCAACCTGCTGAATTTTCAACCCTGCCTCGAAGAGCCTGCTTGTTCCTTCATGGCGTAAGTCGTGGAAATGCAGGTCCTCGATGTCGAGGTCGACGCAGGCGCGCCGGAACGCTGTTCCAATTGAACGCGGATTGTGGGGGAAGACGCGACCGGTGCTGTTGCTGGCTCGCCGTTGCTCATTGATGAGCTCCCAGGCGTCATAGCCAGTGAGGTCGACCAGAGGCACTTTCTGATGATTGCCGTCTTTCTGCCTGGGGTCCTTCCGGTCACGGACCGTAACGATGCGCCGCCTCATATCGACATCATCCCAATGGATTGAGCAGATCTCTGACTGGCGCATGGCCGTTGCGATCGCGAAGCGAACAATCCGGCTCATCGGAGCGCGGTAGCGCTCATTGGCGTCAAAGAACTCGAATAGGTCGTGGAGTTCCTCCTGAGTGGGCCGACGATCACGTTCGCGGCTTTTCCCGATCAGGCCGAGCCTATTGAGTGCGACGCGTGCGAGGTTGATTTCCTCGACCGGTGTATGGACGCCATGCACGGCCTTCGCATGCAGTAGGATCGTCTTCAGATAGGATATGTCCATCGCGATGGTTGGAGGCCCGGCGCCTTCGTGAGATCGCTGACGTCCGAATTCGACAACGGTCTCGCGATCAATCTGATCTATGCGCATGTGACCGATATCGAGTTTCAGCTTGTTGAGTGAGTAGGATTTTGATCGGCGCAGGGGCTTGCGGGACTCGTGCATGTCCGCGATGTGGAGGTCGACGAGATCAGAAAGCGTGTTGAGATGTTTGGGACGGGCTTTGGAGACGCTTTCGCCGCGGTCGATGCGGCGTTCCATGTCCACGGCCCAACCGTCCGCGTCACGGCGGCGCTTGAAGCTCTTCGAGACATACCGCCCGTTGCGCCGCACTTGGGCCCGCCAGCTTCCGGAGGGAAGTTTTACAATCGTCGCCATTTCGTGTGCGCTCCGTGTGCACAGACAGATCAAAACCGGTACAAGCGTGTGCAAATTGGTCCAAAAAAGTGCACACGTTCTTGTTTTGGCCCTTTGAAAATACTAAAAAAATGCAAATAAATCAAGTCTATAGATTTTCTGTTGCCCCCATGATGGATTGGACAGACCGGCATTGCCGGGCGTTCCATCGTTGCCTGACGAAGAAAGCGCTGTTGTGGACGGAAATGCTCACTGCGGATGCCGTCATCCATGGCGACCGACACCGGCTGATCGGGTATTCCGATGCAGAGCACCCGATTGTCCTGCAGCTTGGCGGAAGTGATCCGGCGAAGATGGCGGAAGCGGCGGCGATTGCCGAACAGTTCGGCTATGACGAGGTCAATATTAATTGCGGCTGTCCGTCTGACCGTGTCCAGTCCGGTGCCTTCGGCGCCTGCCTGATGGCAGAGCCGGACCAGGTCGCCGAATGCGTCAGCGACATGCAGGCGCGCGTCTCCATTCCCGTTACCGTGAAATGCCGCATCGCGATCGACGATCTGCCTGCGCGGGAAACCCTGTTCGGCTTTGTCGAAAAGGTCTCCGCGGCGGGGTGTTCTGTCTTCACCGTGCATGCGCGCAAGGCCTGGTTGAAGGGGCTGAGCCCGAAAGAGAACCGGGATATTCCGCCTCTGGATTATGGTCTTGTCGCGGAGCTGAAAGCCGCCCGTCCGGATCTCGGCATTATCCTGAACGGCGGTATCACCGGCATTGATCAGTGCCGTGATCACCTCACCACATTCGATGGCGTCATGCTGGGCCGCGCAGCCTATCAGACACCGGCGCTCCTGGGAGAGGTGGACCAGGCGCTTTACGGAGCGGGCCCGGCCATTTCACCCTTTGAAGCCATAGACGCCTACCGGCCCTATATGGCCCGGCAGCTGGAGCAGGGCACAGGCCTGCATGCCATGACCCGCCACATGCTTGGCCTGTTCAATGGACAGCCCGGTGCACGTCTCTGGCGGCGGACCCTGTCGGAACGTGCGCCGCGGGCGGGGGCCGGGCTGGACGTCCTCGACGCCGCGCTGGAGGCAGTCGCTATGCGGGCATAGCGCCTCAATATTTGTTCTTTATTTGTTCGCGGGCCTGTGTTAACCATTTTCTCATCTGGGTTGGGATGAGCTGATGGTTTGCAGGGTCACAACATTTGCGTTTGAGGGTGTTGAAGCCCAGCCTGTCGACGTTCAGGTGCAGATGACCGGCGGCAACCCAGCGTTTCACATTGTCGGCTTGCCGGACAAGGCCGTCGGCGAAAGCCGGGAGCGGGTGAGGGCGGCCTTTGCCTCGCTTGGGCTCGCCTTGCCGCCGAAGCGTGTGATCGTGAATCTCGCCCCCGCGGACCTTCCGAAGGAGGGCAGTCATTATGATCTCGCCATTGCGCTCGCGATCCTCGCCATGATCGGCGTGATCCCGGCGGATCAGCTGGAAGGGTACGCGGCGATCGGGGAGTTGTCTCTTGACGGAATGTTGGGTGAAACGCTCGGCGTGTTGCCTGCCGCCATGGCGGCAGAGGCAATGGATCTGCAGCTGATTTGTCCTGAGGTCTGCGGCGCGGAGGCGGCCTGGGCTGGCGGCAGCGTGGTTGCCGCACCGGGTCTGATCGCGCTGATAAACCATTTTACCGGCCGTGCCGTGATCGGTCCGCCGAAGGCCGGGGAACTGGAGACCCCTCCTGCGGGGCCGGACCTCAGGGATGTCAAAGGCCAGGAAGGCGCCAAGCGTGTGCTCGAAATCGCTGCGGCGGGCGGGCACAATCTTCTCTTCTGCGGACCGCCGGGATCGGGCAAGTCGATGCTCGCTCAGCGCCTGCCAGGGCTCTTGCCGCCGCTGTCAGCCCGTGAGCTTCTGGAAGTCTCGCAAATCCATTCCATTGCCGGGCTTCTCGAAAGGGGCCGCCTCTCGCGGAAGCGGCCCTTCCGGGCGCCGCACCATTCCGCGTCCATGGCCGCGCTTGTCGGCGGAGGCATCAAGGCAAAACCGGGCGAGGTGTCTCTCGCGCATCATGGCGTGCTTTTCCTCGATGAATTGCCGGAGTTTTCCGCGACCGTGCTCGACAGTCTGCGCCAGCCGCTTGAGGCCGGGGAGGCCGTGGTGGCCCGCGCCAACCGGCATGTGCGCTATCCGGCCCGGTTCCAGCTGATCGCTGCGATGAACCCCTGCCGGTGCGGGGGCGGGCCGGGGGCCGCCGCCTGCCGCCGGGGGCCTCGCTGCGCGCAGCAATATCAGGCCCGACTTTCCGGACCGTTTCTGGACCGGATTGATCTTTATTATGACACGCCACCGGTGACGGCTGTGGACCTTGCGCTGCCGGCGGCGTCGGAAGGCAGCGCCGAGGTCGCCGCACGTGTTGCTGCAGCGCGGGCGATTCAGGCAGAACGCTATGCGGAGCAGGTGAGCGACACGTCCCGCCAGCTGAATGCGGACGCCCCCCTGCCGGAGCTTGAGACGCACGCATTGCCTGACGAAGCAGGTGCCGCGCTGCTCTCGGAAGCCGCAACACGGCTTCACCTGACGGCACGGGGCTACAGCCGCGTACTGAAAGTGGCGCGGACAATTGCAGATCTGGAAGGCGCGGGCGGTGTGCGGCGCGTCCATATTGCGGAAGCATTGTCCTATCGCCAGCGGCCGGCCGGAACGCCCTCTGCGTCAATGCCGGAGGCAGGAAAAGGCCGGCAAGTTGGCCTGGCTGGTTAAATGAATCCTAAAGGCTTTCGGCTAGGCATGTCAGGTCATGACAGATGCGCCGAAGTCTCCGAACTCTGCGGCCACGCCGGAAGATACGTTCCTGGCGGCGGCCAGCCATGAGATTCGCACCCCACTGAACGGTATTCTCGGTACGGTTTCGCTGTTGCTGGAAACCGAGCTTGCCCCCGCCCAGCGCGAATATGCCGAGGCCATCCGCCTGAGCGGTGCCCGGCTGCTCGACCTGCTCAACAATGTTCTGGATTATGCCCGGCTGGATGCGTCTGCCGTCGAACTGGAGGCCGAAAGCTTCTGCCCGGTCCATCTTGGCCGTGAAGTGATTGAATTGCTCAGCCCCCGGGCGCATGCGGCCGGACTGGACCTCGCGACCCGTGCACAACCATTGCCTATGCCGACCTTTACCGGTGATGCGGGCCGCATCCGGCAGATACTGTTCAATCTCGTCGGAAATGCCCTCAAGTTCACGCAGCAGGGCGGTGTGCTTCTGGATATTCTTGCGAGGGAAGAGGGGCTGGAGTTCCGGGTTATCGATACCGGTCCCGGTATCGCCGAAGAAGACCGCCAGCGACTTTTCGAGGCCTTCCGGCAATCCGAGAAAAAGGATGCCTACAAGGATGGCGGCGTTGGGCTCGGCCTCGCAATTGTGAGGCGCCTCACAGAGCTTCTTGGTGGAAAGATCCGGATCGAGGGTGAGCCCGGTCTTGGTACGTCTTTCTCCGTCTTCCTGCCATTGCCGCGGGCGGACATGGCGGTGACGCATGATTTGCCGGTGCTGGATATTGTTGTGGGGCTTGTGGGTTTACCGCCTGCAACGGCGCTGTCTGCGGCATCCTCACTCCAGGGGGCGGGCGCGCGGGCCATTCTGGTGCCGGAAGATGCGGCGACTGCCCCGGAAGACGTGGACGTCCTGCTGCTAGGCGCGGACCTGCCGGAGGCGGTGGTACAGATTTTTGCATCGCGCCGGCCTTCATTGGTCGTGCTCCGGCCGGAAGACCGCGGCGCCATTTCCCGCTTCCGCGGGCTGGGATGTGCAGGCTGGCTGGTCAGGCCGCTGCGGGCGTCTTCAATCGCGGAACGGGTATTTGTCGTCAATTCCGGCGCGGAAGCGATTGATGAGCCGGAAACTGAAACAGGCGCCGGTCTGGTGCTCATCGCGGATGACAATCCCGTCAATTCGCTGATTGCACGGCGTGCCTTGGAATCGGCGGGTTTTGCCGTCACAGTCGCCTCTACCGGAAGCGAAGCTGTGGAGACAGCCACAAGAATGAACCCCGCTCTTGTTCTCATGGACCTCCGCATGCCTGTCATGGATGGCTTCGACGCCATGCGGCGTCTTCGTGCCAGCGGTTCCGATGTCCCTATGATCGCCGTATCTGCCGAAGTGAACCCCGAGATTGAGCGCCGCGCCCGCAGCTGTGGCGCGAATGCGGTCGCCTCCAAGCCGCTCGATGCGGAAGCCCTGCGCGGGCTCGCTCTCTACTGGACGCGCGGCCATCGTGAAGAAGGCGCCGCATGAGCAGCGAAACGCTCGCGCCGCCGCCCCCGGCGAATGAGCCGCCGCGTGCCCTCCGGGCACTGAAGGCCCTGAACGATCGCCGCATGGCGGCCATGCTGATCCTCGCTTTTGCGGCAAGTCTGCCCTATGGTGCCGTGCTTGGCGTGTTGACGGCCTGGCTGACGGAAGAGAAGGTCGGCCCGGCCGTGATCGGCGCCCTGTCGCTCGCCACAATCGGATATGCCTTCAAATATCTCTGGGCGCCGGCGTTTCAGCGTGCGCGGGATATTCCGTTCCTGAAGCTTGGCGGCCGGCGCTCATGGCTGGTCCTTCTCCAGCTTCTGATCGCCTTGCTTCTGGGCGTACTGGCCTTTTCGAACCCCGCGGACAATCTTGGCCTCGTGGCCGTCATTGCCTTTGCGATCACTATCCTGTCGCCAACCCACGACATTGTGCTCGATGCCTGGCGCATCGAAGTGGCGCGGTCAGAGGAAGACAAGGACCTGATGTCCGCGCTGTACCAGTTCGGGTACAAGTTTGGCGGCCTGATCAGCGGATTTGTCGCCCTGATGATGGCGGCACGCATGGGCTGGGTCGCGGTTTACATCATGCTGGCCGCCTTCATGGCGCTGAGCGTGATCGGCAGCCTGCTTGCGCCGGAGCCGGAAACCGAAGAGGCCCGCACCGGCCGCCGCGAACGGCCAAGCTTTCTGCCGGCGATCCCGGAGAACCTGGCCAAAGGCGCAATTGCGCTTGTCGCCCTTTGCTGGCTCGCCGCCTTCCTGATGATCGGGAATTTCGTTGTCGGATCGCTGATCCTCAACAATGGCGTGCGTGGCAGCACCTTTGTCAGCCAGCAGGGGCCGCTGATTGTTGGCCTGACCGTTGTCGTGCCTGCGGCCGTGGCGGCCTATCTGCTGCTCAGCCAGAAGGCCGAAGCCCGCACGATCGACCTCGCCCGGCGCGCGGCGACGCCTGAAGAGGCAATAATGGGCACGCTCTTCCGGGCCATTTTCGATCCGCTGATGGATCTGATCTACCGGCTGCGCTGGGGGGTTATCCTCGTTCTGGCGCTGGCCCTGACTTACCGTTTTACCGATGCCGTATGGGGCAGCTTCGCCTATGCATTCTACATGGGCGAGAATTTCGGCGCGCTCGGCCACAGTCCGGATGATGTGGCGATTGCCTCCAAATTCTTTGGTGTCATTGCAACTATTCTCGGCTCGCTCTTCGGCGTGATTGCTATCACTTTTGTGGGGCGCATGCCCGTATTCTTTGTCGGCGGCATCCTCGCGGCCGTGACAAACCTTCTTTATGCGGATCTGGCCGTTGGGGGCGCCAACCTGGACGCGTTCCTGGCCTTCACCCATCTTGATATGCCGCTTGTGGCCTTTGCGGATTGGGCCGCCAGTATTCAGCCCAAGGAGATCATCATTCCGCCGGATCAGGGTCAGCGCATGGCGCGGCTGATGGTGACGATCTTCGCGGAGAACATTGCCGGGGGTCTCGCGCTTGTGGCGATGACGGCTTATCTCACCAGCGTCGTGAATCCGCGCTTCGCCGCGGTTCAGTATGCGCTGCTGGCGTCGCTTACCATGCTGATCGGCACGCTGGGCAAGCCGTGGCTGGGCGAGCTGATGGAATCCGAGGGCTTCTATACCGTATTCGTCATGACATTCTGGCTCGGCGGTGTTGCCGTGGTGCTCAGCGTCATCGAATGGGTGCGCCAGGCGCACTTGGCGCGGACGGAAGAACCCGCTTAATCTCCTCCCCAACGGGAGGAGTTGCCGATGAGACATCTGATCGCCGGACTTGCCGCAGCCGCCATGCTTGGTGCCTGTGCAACGCCTTTGGCCGGCGCCGCTCCAGCGATGCGTGCCGCTGAAGAGGCGAGAGAAGCCGCCACTATAGAGGCCATGCTGCGCGCGCAGGACGAGGCCTGGAACCAAGGCGATATTGACGGCTTCATGCAGGGATACTGGAAATCGCCAGAGCTGCGCTTTGCATCCGGCGGAAGTGTGACACGGGGCTGGCAGGCAACACTGGACCGGTACCGCACCCGCTATGACAGCCGCGAGAAAATGGGACGTCTTGTGACCTCCGACTATGAAATCGTGCTCCTGTCGCCGGATGCCGCCATCGCGCACGGCCGCTGGCAGCTGGAACGGGCAGGGGATGCGCCGTCCGGCCTCTATACGCTCGTCCTGCGCAAGATCGGCGGAGACTGGGTGATCGTATCGGATACGACAACGTCTGCAGACTAGGCAGGCTCAGCTCAGGCTGTTTTTGCCCGCCTTCCATGTCTTGGCAGGCTCTCGCTTTGCGGGCAAAACCGGCCATGGTGCCAGGGGGAATGCGGGACAGACCATGAAACGAGCCACACTCGACACCGAAACGCATAATTTCGCGCTGGAAGGCGCGATCGAGCGCCCATGGTTCCTGCGTGCGATTATCACGCTGATCATCATTAACGCGATCATACTGGGCATCCTGACCTATCGGGAGACGCTGCCGGAGGATCTGGTCTTCACGCTGGATGTGATCGATCAGGCCATCACTTACGTATTTGCGGTCGAGATCCTGCTCAAGCTGTTTGTCTACCGTCTCCAGTTCTTCAAATCGGGGTGGAACTGGTTTGATTTTCTGGTGGTCGGCGTCTCGCTGGTCCCCGGAGGGACAGCCTTCAGTGTGCTGCGGGCGCTCAGGGTTCTGCGTGTGCTGCGACTTCTGCATGTCGTGCCGATGATGCGACGGATCACCGAGGCGCTGATGAAGGCGCTGCCGGGCATGGGGGCGATCTTCGCCGTACTGGCGCTTGTCACCTATGTGGCGGCGGTCATGGCGACCAACCTCTTCGGCGATACCGACAATGAAGAGGTCCAGTTGCTCTTCGGGGACCTTCCCAGCTCGGCCTATTCACTGTTCCAGGTAATGACCATGGATGGCTGGCGGTTCGAAGTGGTCCAGAAGGTGATCGACGATGGCAACCCGTATGCCTGGCTGTTCTTCCTGATCTTCATCTTCATTGCCAGCTTCGCCATCCTCAATCTTTTCATCGCCCTGGTCGTGGACTCGCTTGCCGCTGAACAGCAGGCGATCCTGGAAGAGGGGCTCGACGAAATCGAGGAAGACCTGGAAGAGGAACTGGAGTCGGCCGAGAAGAATCGCGCTGTCCTGCTGCACGCCATTCAGGAGATGCGCGAAGAAATCGCCGCGCTGAGACAGGCTGTGGAGTCCGCCTCGAAATAGGACCCGCCCGGACTGGCCGGGCGGGTCTCACAGGCTGATGGGCAGGATCAGGCTTCGGGAAGCAGAACCTTGTCGATCACATGGATGACGCCATTCGAGGCCATGATGTCGGCCTTCACGACGTTTGCGCCATTCACCTTGACGCCATCGGTGCCGTCGATTGCGACACTGCCGTTCAGCGTTTCAGCCGTCAGCGTCTTTCCGGCCAGATCGCCAGAGACAACCTTGCTGCCGGCGATGACGTGAAGCTTCAGGATGCCGGCCAGCTGGTCCTTGTTCTCGGGCTTGAGCAGGGTTTCGACCGTACCCTCCGGCAGCGCAGCGAAGGCTTCATCGGTGGGGGCGAACACGGTCAGCGGGCCATCGCCTTTCAGGGCATCTACGAGACCGGCTGCTTTCGCCGCTGCGAGAAGCGTATTGAATTGACCGGCTTCGCTGGCGGTGTCGACAATGTCGGCCTTCGTCCACTCGCCCTTTGTCAGCTCGGCGTGGGTGTAGCTCGCGGTTTCTGATTTCGCCTGATTGCATGTGCCGGCTGCGGCGGGCATCGCAGACAAGATCAGGCTGGCAAGAGCAGGGTACAGAAGTTTCATTGGAGGGGTGTCCTTCAATTTGCATTCGCTGCAGGAACCATATCCGGCAGCGACCTCTGTACGGACAGGGCGCCGGCAGGATCAGAATTACCCCCGGTCCTCACGCACACGTGATGAGTCCGGATTTCCGGAAGAGTCACCTTGCCTCTCCCCAGAATCGCAGGTTTTCAGGTATAGGCTGAAAGAACGTGTCTCTCTGGACCCGACTCCTGGAGGGCGGACGCAAGCTGTTCGACCCTGATAGCACCCCGGCAGACCCGCTGGATGGGGCCGATGCCGCATGTGCGCCGGACCCGAACGATGTCGGCTTCACGGCGGCCGTCGTCGGGCTTGGCGCCAAGATGGCGGCCGCGGATGGCAATGTGTCGGATCAGGAGATCATGGTGTTTTCCCGCGTCTTCCGCGCTGCGCCGGAAGATGCTGAGAGTGTCCGCCGCGTCTTCAATATCGCCCGCCAGACCGTGCGCGGCTATCAGGGCTATGCCCGCAAGATCGGCCGCAAGTACCGCAACCGCCCCTGCCTGCTGGAGGGTGTGCTGGACGGCCTGTTCCAGATTGCCGGCGCCGACGGTGTCGTGACGGCGGACGAGATGCAATACCTGAAGACGGTGTCCGAAGCGTTTGGTTTCGATGAGTCCACCTTCCGTCGTATCCGGGCGAGCCATCTGGGACCGGACCGGGATGACCCGTACCATATTCTCGGTGTCGCCCACGATGCGGAGTTCTCAGACATCCGCGCCGCCTATCGCCAGCTGATGGCCGATAATCACCCTGATCGCGTCATTCAGATGGGCGCACCGCGGGAATTCGAGAATGCGGCCCACGCCAAGGCGGCGGCGATCACGGCGGCCTATGCGCAGATCCGCACCGAGCGCGGTCTTCTGGTGCGGCCCGAATAACAGGCGGGCTGTAATTTCGCACAGGCATGTGACTTGCTTGTCATTGACGCAGTGTCCTCCCGACGCCATGTTTATGTGACAAGAGAGGGATAAATGACGCAGACAGCTTCAGGCCCAAGCCGCTTCAGTTTTGGCCGTTTCAGCCTTCCGGACGCCTTTTACAACGCGCTCAGCGTGTTGATGCAGGTGTTTATTGGCGTTCTGCTTGTCGCCTTTGCCGGAATTGTCGCTCTCATGACCGCCTTTGTCGGTGTTCTGCTCGCTGCCGCGGCGCTGGTGATGCGCTTTGCTGGCGGCCGCCGCATGCGGCCTGCCCCTGCAACCGGCGAGTCGGAGCCGTTGACACTCGATGCCCGCCGCACGCCGCGTGGCTGGACGGTCGAATAGGCCGGTCCGGGTTCCGGAACCACTTTAATCATTGATGGACAAAATGTAGGGAAACCGCCCTGCAATTTCACTTGACGCGTATTCGCTACATTTGTAGCGTACTCATGACGAAGATAGTGAGATGCCATGTCCCAGCCAAATCCATCCGAACTCGCGGTGCTGAAACACCTCTGGTCCGCCGGGCAGCAGAGTGCACGGGAAGTGCACGATGCCGTCGGCCCGGCGCAGGGCTGGAAGCCCTCCACGACACGCACGGTCATCGCCCGGATGGAAGAGAAGGGATGGGTCACTCGTGCGGACGTGCATGGCATGACCGTGTTCACCGCAGCGATTGACCGGACTGAGACGCTTGGCGGTCTCGTCCGTCACCTCGCCCGTCAGGTGCTCGACATGGATGGGCCCCTGCCGGCGGCGCTCTTCGCGGAAAGCCCGCACCTTTCCGATGCCGAGCTCGATGAACTGGATGCCATCATCAACGCGGCCGAGAGCGGCGAAGGGGACCAGTCATGAGCCTGCTCGTTCTTATCCTCATGATGATCGCCTGGAGCGGCATGCTCTGGGGGCTTGCCGCCCTGGTCTGCCGGTTTGGTCCGTCGCCGAAACTTGCTCAAGCCGTCTGGCGCACCGCAGCACTTCTGATGTTTGCACCGCTGGTCGCCGCACAGTTCATGCCCGCCCTGCCGGACTTCCAGCCCATCCACATCGCCGACATGCCGATTGCCGAACCAGTCGGTGAGGTTCTGTTTGCAGCACCTGCGATGGTTCAGCCCGGTGGCTGGTCGCTCCCGTCACTGACTATTCTGCTGATGGCCATTCTTTTCGCGGGCTGGACTGGCCGGGCCGTGCTATGGGGGATCAGCCAGTACAGACTGCAGCGGGTGAAGCAGGCCTCCTGCCTGTTGAACCGTCCGGTTGCACACTGGGCAGATGCGATTGGCCTCTGCCGTGTGCCCGATATCAGGATGACGCAGTCGGGCGCGCCGTTTCTGGCCGGGATATGCAAGCCTGCCGTCTTCATTCCGGCCGCGCTCATCCGGCGGGAAGATTCCGTCCAGATCATCGTTCACGAGATGGTTCACCTGAAGCGCGGAGACCTGCTCCTGCGGCCGCTTGAACGTCTGGTTGCGGACATATTCTGGCTCTCGCCCTTTGCCTGGGCCATGCGCGAACGTCTCGACTACTGGCGCGAAGCCGTCATCGATCAGGAAGCGGCGGAGTTCACCGGCGACCGGTTTGCCTATGCCCGCGCCCTGACACGTGCCGCACGTCTCTCCCGCCCCCAGACAGTGCTGCCCGTTGCAGCCTTTATTCTCCCCAAGAAAGGAAGCCTCAAAATGCGTCTCTCACACCTGCTTACCGAACAGACCCCGCGTCCCCGCAAATTGCTTGCAGCGGTGGTTGGCGCGGCCTGCCTGATCGTTCCCGCCGCATTGGCGCAGGGCGCGGTTCTTGGCGGTAATGGCGCGGCCGTGACCGGCGTGACCTTTACCCATGCCGTGCTCGACACGGCAAAGGTCACCAGCCAGTTCGGCGAGCGTACGCATCCGATCACGAAAGAAAAAAAACATCATGATGGCATTGACCTCGCCTATGCCAAGGGCTCGCCGATCTATGCGCCGGCTGCGGGTGTGGTGACATTTGCGGGCGAGAAGGGCGCCTACGGCAATCTTGTTGTGCTTCAGTTCGATGATGCCATGACGATGCGCTTTGCCCAGCTGGATGCGATCAACGTGTCCGAGGGTAGCAGTGTCAGCGCGGGTGAGATCATCGGTACGCTCGGCGAGAGCGGCCGTGCGACCGGTCCGCACCTTCATCTTGAAGTCTGGGACGGCGATGCGCGTGTGGACCCGGAATCCGTGGACGGGCTCGTGCTGGCAACAGAGCTGCACGAAGTGGCACCAAAGGCCCCGAGAGCCCCGAAAGTTCCGAAAGAGCCAAAAGCCCCGAAGGATACGGCATCGACCGTGGTCGTTGACGAGATCGCGCCCGAGGCTCCGGAAGCGCCTGAGGCACCGGTGCCG
>MDSW01032349.1_pt1 | contig 22964 bp, 28 predicted proteins | sample 811171 | NCBI WGS metagenome assembly MDSW01 (sample SAMN05326641, study PRJNA326480) | marine metagenome | isolation source: seawater | place: Atlantic Ocean: North West | collected 2012 | reverse complement strand
CATAGGGGTTTTTACCTACTGCATTGCCCACAGCACGAGCTGAGTAGGGGCTTTTAATGGCAATAGCTACCTCTTTATAGGTTTTGACCTTGCCTTTTGGTATTTTAAGCAAGTACTTCCAAACTTTAATCTGAAAATCAGTGCCTTTCAGCTTCATTTTGATACTTTGAGCTTGTTTTGCTTGAGTGGTGGGGACCAACCAGCATAATAGTCCACGCAGGCTTATTATCCTTCAGTTTGAGGCTATGTTTATCCGTGTTTTTTCTGAAACCAATGTATCCAGGGCCTCTCCAAAAAGTACCTTTATTAGTAGTTTCCCAATAACCACCTTTTAAAATGATTGTTATATAGGACCAGTAATGGTCATGTAAATCTCCTCGATCTTCTTTGAGTATTTTGTGTACTAAAATATTAAATGGAAACCATTTAGGCCTTTTTCTAAACAAGACATAATACCTAATCATAAATGGTTCTGCTTTATCGTAGTCTGGCCAACTTGGCCCTCTGTCTAAAATAACTCTTTTCCTGCTGTCAAACATGATTTAATCAATTAATAAGGCTATAATTAATAGTACTCCCACTATTAGAATAGCTGCTGCCGTTGTTAAAGTTAAATTTTTACTTTTGTTTTTAAGTTTTTCCCAACGATACATTAACAAAAAAGCTACGATCGGAACTGATAATCCTAAAATAATATATTTAAGCATAAAATTATTTTAACTTATTTGCTTGACTTCTAAAATGAGTTAATATATTACTAGTGATAATTAATTGTTATCAATAGTAATGATATGAATGAACTTACAACTGACATAAAAGCCTTACACGAGGAAACATTAAATAATCTAAAGACCTCTAAAGCTAATAACACTCTAAGAGCTTATAGATCAGATTTTAAAGATTTTGCTGCTTTTTGCGCTAAACACGGGTTTAAATCAATGCCAACAGATCCAAAAGTAGTATCTCTATATCTTACCCACTTATCTAAAACATCAAAAATTAGTACTTTAAGACGAAGATTGGTATCGATAAGCGTGGTTCACAAACTAAAAGGAAATTATCTTGATACAAAACATCCAGTAATTATTGAGAATTTGATGGGCATAAAGAGAACAAAGGGTAGCAAACAAACAGGCAAAAAACCTATATTAATCAGTCATTTAAAACAAATAATTAATGTAATAAATGAACAAAATATTGAAGAAATCGTTAAATTAAGAAATAAGACTTTAATACTTATTGGCTTTGGGGGCGGTTTTAGAAGAACCGAATTAATATCTATTGATTATGAGGATCTTGAATTTGTCAATGAAGGAGTAAAAATAGAACTTAGAAGGTCTAAAACAGATCAATTTGGCGAAGGAATGATAAAAGGGCTACCCTACTTTTCAAACGAAACTTACTGTCCAGTAATGAATCTTAAAAATTGGTTAAAAATATCAAAAATTAAGACAGGACCAATTTTTAAAAGGTTTGCGAAAGGTTCAGTTTTAACAAATAGTAGATTAACAGACCAATCAGTAGTTCTTATAATTAAAGATTGTTTAACATTAGCTGGTATTGAGAATAATAATTTTTCAGGTCACAGCTTAAGATCAGGTTTTGCAACAGTAGCAGCAGAGTCCGGCGCAGATGAGAGAAGTATTATGGCAATGACAGGACATAAAACAACTCAAATGGTAAGGAGATATATTAGGGAAGCTAATATATTCAAAAATAACGCTCTAAATAAAATAAAGATATGATTAAAGACTTAGAATTTATATTAAAAAAAATTTTTTTTTCTGAAAAATACCTTTTAGAAAAAAGATTAAAAAGAGCAATAAATAACAATTACGAAAAAGAGCTTGAAATTATCGATAGATATTGTGACAAATCCAAGGATGCTTTAGATGTTGGGGTTTATAGAGGAGTTTATTCATATAAATTATCACAATATTTCAAAACAGTTCATTCATTTGAGCCCAATCCCCTTCTGTACCCATATTTAGAAAAAAACTTAAAAAAAATAATTAATAATATGGTTTTATATAATCTTGCTTTATCCGATGTTAACGGAACAAGTGAATTAAAATTACCTATAAGATCAAAATCTATTTTCAAAAATAATATCGAAGAACTTTTTAAATTAGGCGCAGCAACAATGCACCCTAAAAATAAAATAGAAAATTTTAAAAAAGTGCCTGTCAAAATGAAAAAATTAGATGACATTGAAATAAATAATCAAATTGGTTTTATTAAAATAGATGTAGAGGGGCATGAAAAAAATGTATTAAAAGGCGGTTTAAAAACTATCAAAAATAATAAACCAATTTTACTTATAGAAATTGAGGAAAAACATACAAAAGAGCCTATAGAAGACACCATAAATTTTATGAAAACATATAATTATAATGCTTATGTATATATTGATAAGAAGTTAGTAGATTTTAATCAGCGAGATAAAAAACAAAAAGAAATAAATTATATTTTTATACATAAATAGGATTGTTAATTATATTTATAAATTTTAATACTTCTTGAATATATATTTAAATGATAAATAAGCTTCATAGATTTAAATACATCATCTTTTCCCTCGGTTAAATTAACAGTAATAAATAACACTTTTTTATTGGGTGGGAGTGTTGAAATTATTGATTTAATCAATTTATTATGATCTTCAACTTCTTTTAGAGGGTCGTTTAAAAAATAACAATCATATTGTAATTGTTTAAAATTTAGGTCAAAAAAATTTTCATTTAATATTCTTACGTTTGGAGAATGTTTAAATATTTTTTGAGAATATTCATAAGCATCTTTAAATAATTCTACACCAAGATAATCTATCTTTAATTTTTTATTAAAATAAAACAAGACTCTTCCATTTCCGCAGCCTAAATCTATTAAAGATTTTATTTGTTCATTTTTAATTACATTATATATTTTAATTAAAAAATAGTATGAACAAGGTATTGTATCAGTTGATTTATTGTTATTTCTGGTAATGAAACTGTTCCCTTTATAACCCAAAATCACATAAATTAGTTCATAAAAAAGTATATACACTATGGAAAACTTATACGAAACAATCAAGTCTATTATTTTTTTCATTTTCTAAACCAAATTAATTATTTCATCTGACAAAATGCCAAATTGTTTGCGATATAAATAGTTATAGTTTCTAAAATGACTTGTCCATTTGTTATATGGATATTGTTCATCGATTATGTCTATTTGTTTTATTTTTTTAGCAGCTGCAATATGTGAAATCCAACCGTGACAAGTGATTAATAGGCTTGAGTTAAAAACAATATTTTCTAATTCATTTAATTCTTGATTTTCAAAGATATGAACTTTACTCTTATCTATCTTATTTTTTATATCAGTAAGAAGATTAATTTTTGTTTTTCCGGTTGTAATTATAATATTTTTATTTTTAGAAATTATCTTATTTATAAAATGTATTAACTGTTCATATGTCGGCTCAATATTAGTATATTTTTTTATATATTTATCGTACACCCATTTTTCGTCTAAATGTAATTGAACATAGTTAGTGAAGGGCAAATTTGGTGACGGATGAATCCTGTTATCTAAAAAATCTAAGCAACTATCATGAAAAGGCATATTAAGTTCATTACAGGCTTTCTTAATAATTTCTAATTGAGTATCAATTAAATTTGTAAAACATAAAACTCTTTTTTTATATCTTAGCGGATAAGATACAAATCTAGATCTTTTTTTTCCATCATGAACTATTATTGCGTCAAATTTTTTCTTTCTAAGTTTAAATATTAGGCTGATTTTTGATAACAGTGAATTATTAAGTATAATAACGTCATCCACTTCATTGAATGAGCTAATATATTTAAAATTTTTATTTGATGCAACAACAGTGATATTTGAATTCGGGTAATTTATTTTGATAATCTTAATTAATGAAAGCGATAAAAGGAAATCACCCACTCTATCGGTTCTAAATAATAAAACAGAAATCATTAGTTAATTAGCTGTCCCAATAAAATTTACCTTTATCTTTTAACTCAAAGGTTTTTTTAATTATGTAATCTGCAACTATTGTGGAATTAAAGTATTTTAAATATTTATTTCTACCGTTACTGGCAATTTTTCTTCTTAATTTTTCATTTTGAGAAATTTTTATTATCTTTTCAGAAAGGTCGTCAACATTTTTATAAAACACCATCTCATTATCGTTAAAAAAATCTCTATAACAAGTTTTCTCGTCTATTAAAGTAACTAATCCGTTACCAATAATTTGAGTAATTCTATCACTGCTATAATACTTAATAGGGTCTCCTCGACTTAGGTTTAAACCCATTTTAGAATTTGAAATAGTTTTAAAATAATGATCTGCCCAAATAGGTTGAACTCTATCAATGCCATAGATGTCAAATTTCACATTTTTGGTTTTTTCCATTAATTTTTTTACAAAAACAGCCCTGTCATCAAACTTTCCAGATTTAAGAATTCCTCTATGAACACCATGACTTAATGCAAAAAAAACATCCATATTGCAGTTTTTATTATAATTTTTTAAAGTTTCAAAAGAACTATCAGAGGGATTAGGTATAAAATAATTTCTACTTTTTTTTGATAAAAAATTTAAAACATCTGGACTTGTTGTCATAAAATTTGCTTCCATAAAATCTGATTTATCCAAAATACGATTTTTATTTCTTATAAAATCTGGACCATTTTTATTTAGAGGATCTAAAAACCATTGTGACATTTTAAGATTTGGATAATCATCTTTTAATTCACCTAATGTTTCAGGAGAAACAAGATCTGCGTGACCAAAAATTATTAAATCTGGTTTAAAATTATAGCAGGTTTTTTTTAACTTATTATTTAGATTTTTAGAACCTGATATGTCTTTATAATTTTTATAGTATTTTTGGATATCTCTGTCACTAAATTCTAAGATACTGTGCCCAAGTCTTATTAAGCCATTATTAATTCTTCTTCCTGTATTAAAAAAAAGTCTTCCATCATGTCGCTCATTAAAATTAGTTACATGTAATATTCTTAATGACGGGTTTTTTTTGACATTAAACAAATTAACAAATTGAAATTTTTCATCTCTGTATGTGTCTATATTTTTTGAAACAAAATTATGTGTTAAATAAAAATTTTTTATAGATTTAGACTGGTACTCAAGTCTCTTTTTGGCGTTTTTAATTAGATAATCTATATTTTTATATAAGGTTTCATTACTAAGATTTTTTAATATTAGACCATTAGTAATTGTTTCTGGCAATCCTCCTCTATTACTGATTATGACGGCACAACCTGCGGAAGATGCCTCTAGACTAGTTCTGCCAAAGGGTTCTTCCCATCTTGAGCAAACTACAGCGATGCTTGTTTTTTTATAAATCTCTAGGACTTTATTATGTGGTAAAAAACCATAATTTTTTAAATTTTTGTGCTTAAAATCTATTTTATCTCTCTGTTCATCACCAACCACATTAGCTTTCCAATCAGGGTGCTTATTTAAAATTTTTAAAACTGCACTTCCAAAAATATCATAACCTTTTGATTTATTAAGTTTTCCAACAAAAGTAATTTGTTTTCTTTTCCCTTTTAGGTTAACTGCAAGTTTTTTTGCAGATTGAAAAACAACTAATAATTTTTCACTATTAACAAACTTATCATGCATTCCCTCTAAAAATCTTTTTTTTGACCAATTGCTGTTAAAAATTATCTTATAACAAATTTTGAGTAAAAATTTTCTCTCATTTATTGATTTTGAACCAGTCATAGTAAGAGGATCATTGTGAAAATATAATACTAAATTTTTTTTTCTTAAAGTTTTAACAATGTCAGTTAAATAATTTGGTCTGTTATGTACTTCAATAAGATCTGAAGGTTCATTTTCCTCTATTTTTATAAATTTATTTACATATAGTTTACTTTTACTTTGAAATTTAAAGCTTGAAAGAGAAATGTTAAAATATTTAACTGGAAAGGTTTTTTTATAACTAGTATTTCCATATACAATAATATTTTTTTTGTATTTACTAATTTTTGCTGTATCTTTAACAAATAACGATACAGCCCCAGGGTATATCGGAGAAAAATTTTCTTTGTAGGGTAATAAAATTGAAATTTTCATTATTTATTTTTTTTTATTAAATTTCTAAATGTTCTATTCTTCTTTATATAATATTCTCTTGAAATTGCTTGGTTTTTTGTTGGGTATTTTTCTTTATAAATTAACCTCCATTTACGCCCTCTTGTGAATTTGGCACCTTTACCTGAGTTGTGAAGTTTGATTCTATTTAATAAATTTTTAGTATAACCAACATAAGTAATTGATCTTTTTTCAATTGATTTGAGCATATAAACATAATAGCCCATTAATAATTACTTAATGCCTAAATGTGTATATTTGATGTTTAAATAATCTTTAATGGCCATAGAACCGCCTTCTCTACCATATCCAGTTTGTTTAATTCCTCCAAATGGAGCCTCAGGAAGAGCTACGACACCAGTGTTTACTGCTACTGTTCCAGTTTCCATCAATTCGGAGGCCTTGTGAGCTTTTTCAAGATTATTTGTATAAATATAGCTAGCTAAACCTAGATCGTTATTATTTGCTCTTTTAATAACATCATCAAAATTATTAAATGATAAAATTGGTATTAAAGGACCAAAGGGCTCAGTTTTCATAATTGTAAAATTATCTTTTACATTATCAAAAATTGTTGGTTCATAGAAAAAACCTTTGTTGAAACCAGATGGTCTCTTTCCTCCACATAAAACATTAGCACCTTCACTTTTTGTTTTTTCTACTAAAGCCTCAACTTCTTCCAATCTCTTTTTTGTAGTCAAAGGCCCCAATACAGTATTTTTTTCTAATCCATTTCCTATTTTTAATTTTTTGGTTTTTTCAACTATCATTTTTGTAAAAATTTCTTTCTTTGTTTCATGTATGTAAAATCGACTAGGGGAGATACAAACCTGACCATTGTTTCTAAATTTTGCAAAAATAGCCATGTCAGTAACTTTTTCTAAATCAACATCTTCAAAAACTATAAAAGGAGAATGACCACTTAGCTCCATTGTTACTCTTTGAACTTTTTCAGCTGCTTTTTTTAAAATAATTTTACCTACTCTTGTAGAACCTGTTATTGAAACTTTTTTTATAATATCAGAAGATAGTAGTTGGTCTGAGATAAATGGAGGATCTCCTGACAACAAGTTTACAACTCCTGGAGGAAGACCTGCCTCATGACAAATGTTAACTAATTCCATGACTGCGCCAGGTGTTATAGTATCTGGCTTTACTATTACAGAGCAACCAGCAGATAATGCAGTAGAAATCTTCCTTGATGCAAGTGTAATAGGAAAATTCCAGGGAACTAATGCAGCCACAACACCAACTGGTTGATAATAAACGTGAATTCTAGTGTCGGGCAATCTACCCTGTAAGGTTTCTCCATAAATTCTTTTAGCTTCCTCAGAACTCCACTCAAATATATCCGCTGATCCGTTCGTTTCTCCTAAGCTTTCGTTTAACGGTTTTCCAACTTCTAAGGTTAACCAATTTGCTAAGATATCTTTTTTTTTTCTAATAAGTTCAGAAATTTTTCTAATAATTCTTGATCTTTCCCAAGGTGTGGTATTTTTCCAAATTTTAAAACCATCATTAGCAGATTTAAGAGCAAGTTCTATATCTCTCGCATCGGCCTTAGATGCTTTACCTAATATTTCTTCAGTCGCTGGATTAATAACGTCATATGTTTCTCCACTTAAAGACTTAACCCATTTACCGTTTATAAATTGTCCAAATTTATCGTACATGATATAAGATTATAATTAAAATATGAAATTATCAAGTTGGCGGTCCCAAGGGGAATCGAACCCCTCTTTCATGGATGAAAACCATGTGTCCTAACCGATAGACGATGGGACCTAATTTTTTTGAGTCTTATTAACAGAAATATCATCGATAATAAACTCTACATTTTTTTCACCTTTCCACTCATTAAGGCTCAATTTACCAACAATGTCGAAGGTGTTAGACTTGTTATTTAGCAAAAATTGTCCGAGATCGTTATTAACACTGTTAAATGAGATAGTTTTAACTGTCGAACCATCCTGCGCCAACAAAATTGATTTAACATGATTTTCACCTACAATTAGTGACTTAACAACCCTAACCGTTTCTAATAAAAATTTGGGCTCTGGATTTCCCGAACCAAAAGGAGATAATTTTTCAACTTTATTGTAAAAATCTAAATTAAGTGCAGAAGCGGAAATTGAGCTATCTAAATAGAGATAATTAATATTTAAGTTATTATTTGTTTTTGTATTAAATTTTTTAATAATAAAATCTTTAAATTCTTTTATTTTATTTTCTTCAATAGAAAAACCTCCTGCCATTTTATGTCCTCCTCCTTTTAATAATAATTTGTTTTGTAGAGCAGATAAGATAGCCGTCCCTATATCGAAACCAGGTATTGACCTTGCAGATGCTTTTCCAATTTTATTATTAAGTGAAATGACAATCGTTGGTTTATTAAACTTATCTTTTATACGAGAAGCAATAATTCCTATCACTCCTTCATGCCAATTTTCACCTATTAAAACCAAAACAGGATCATTTATATTTTTACTTATTGTGTTTAAAACTATATTTAAAAGACTTTTCTCTAATTTTTTTCTTTCGGAATTAAATTTTTCTAATTCTGAAGCCAACTGAAAACTTTCTTTTGGGTTATTATTTAATAATAATTTAGCGCCATGAGAACATTTTCCCACTCTTCCCCCAGCGTTAATTCTTGGGCCTATTATATATCCTAAGTGATAAGTGGATGTTTTGCTTTCAATCTTACAGAGGTCAATTAAAGTTTTTAAACCAATATTTTTTTTTAAATTTATAATTTTTAAACCTTGTTTTACTAGAGCTCTATTTAATCCAACTAAAGGAACGACGTCACAAATTGTTCCTAATGAAACTAAGTCTAAATAATTTAATAAATCAGGTTCTTTTAAGTTGTTTAGTACGAACCAATTAGATTTTCTAAGTTGAGAATTTATAGAAACTAAAGTCATGAAACAAACTCCTGCCGCGCATAAATAATTTAAATCTGAATTATCATCAATTCTATTTGGATTGATAATAGAAAAAGCCTTTGGTAGTGTTATTTCCGATTGGTGATGATCTAAAACTATAACATCAATATTTTTTGAGTTTGCGAATTCTATAGCCTCAAATGATAAGGTTCCACAGTCTACAGTGATAATTAAATTTACTTTTTTTTCTATCAGTTTTTTAAAGCCTGAAATTGATGGTCCGTACCCTTCGGACTTTCTGTCAGGAATATAAATTTCATAACTTTGTTTTAAAACATTTAAATATTTTCCCAGTAGAGCTGTTGAAGTGGCTCCATCAACATCATAATCTCCAAATATTCCAATTTTTTTGTTCTCCTTTATCGATTTAATAATCCTAGACGTAGTTTTTTCCATATCTCTTAGTATTTTAGGATTAGGTATTAGGTTTTTAACAGATGGTTCTAGAAAAGATTTTATATATTCTTTATCAATATTTCTAATTGATAATAACTTTGCAGTAATTTCATCCAAAAAATAATTTTCTTTTAGAAAACTTACATAATCTGAGTCAAACTTTTTATAATGCCATTTTTTTCCAGTAATTGATAAAGAATTCATTTTTTTAAATGAAAATTTTTAACCTTTTTAAATATTTTTAATTCTTTGTGTAAAGCAAACGTGGATACTTGATATTTATTACCTAAGTCTTTTACGCCGTCTACAATATCACCATTTGTTATAGCTGAAGCACAAAACATTACATCGCCCTTTATCATATCTTCAATGTAATATTTTTTTTTAAAATCTTTAATGCCTATTTTTTGTGCTCTTTGTTTTTGCTCATTATCCAAAACTAATCTAGTTTGAATTTGCCCACCCATACAAGATAGTGCTGCAGCAGCCAGCACACCTTCTGGACCACCTCCTATTCCTAAATAAATATCGATACCTGTTTTAGGATCTGCAACTGAAATAGCACCTGAAACATCGCCATCGGATATATATTTAATTTTTACATGTAATTTTTCTAAACTTTCAATAATCTTATCATGTCGGCTTCTTTTCAAAACACACGCAGTAATTTGATTTATGTCTTTTTTTTTTGCCTCTGCTAATAATTTAATATTTTTTTCAACACTAAAATCTAAATCTAATAAGTTTTTGGGGACACTTTGTCCAACAGCGATTTTTTCCATATATGTGTCAGGCGCTGAAAGAATATTACCCTTTTCACAAACGGCTATCATTGAAAAAGCATTGGGCAAATTTTTTGCCACAAAATTAGTACCTTCTAATGGATCTAAGGCTATATCAAGATGCTGACCAGCTTTTTTTCCAACTTTTTCTCCTATATAAAGCATAGGAGCTTCGTCCATCTCTCCTTCTCCAATTACAACTTCACCAAACATCTCAATAGAGTTAAGCTCTTTTCTCATCATATCAACTGAGCCTTGATCAGCGGCAGTTTTGTCACCTTTTCCAATAAATGGGAAAGCACCAATTGCAGCTCTTTCGGTAGATTTTATAAATTTTTCCAAATAAATTTTATTTATAGACATTAGCCATTTTCTATTCTTAATAATTTTGGTTTTTGAATTATATAAGACTTTTTGGCTAATATTTTCAATGTTTTTTGAATATTATCATCTTTGGATCTGTGAGTAATTATTACCAATGATGAACTTTTTTTATTTTTATAAGGATTTTGCAAAACTCTTTTAATTGATACTTTATGATTTGAAAAAACTTTAGTTACATCTGATAAAATTCCATATTTATCTTTTACATTTAACCTTATATAAGAAGAGAAGTATAAATCTGATATTTTTCCACTAAGAAAATTTTTTCTTTTTTTATTTGAAATTGTAAAAGGAAATTTGATATTTCCTCTCATAATAGAAGAAATATCAGATATTAATGCTGATGATGTTGCTGAAGGACCTGCACCCTCACCTTGTATAATATTTTTTCCGATTGGCTTACCATCCACAATTACAGCGTTTAAAACTCCATTAACACTAGCAATATAGGATGTTTTTTTAACTAGGGTCGGATGCACTCTTTGGAATAATTTGTTGTTTAATATTTCAGAAAAACCCATTAATTTTATTTTATAGCCTAACTTATTGGTATTTAAAATATCTTGCTCATCAATATCTTTAATTCCCTCTACATGGATATTTTTATTTATAAAAGAATTAAAACTTAAACATGATAATATTTTAACCTTTGCAGCAACGTCATCACCATTTATATCAGATGATGGATTTGATTCTGCATAACCCAGTTCTATTGCTTTTTTAAGTGTTTCTTTAAAAGAGGTTTTATTATTATCCATAGAAGATAATATATAATTAGATGTTCCATTAAAAATTCCATAAATACGATTAATCTTATTAGCTATTAGACCTTCTTTGATTGACCTTATTATTGGTACTCCTCCACAAACGGCTGCTTCAAATTCTAGGTTAACTTTATTTTTTTCTGCAATTTTTGACAACTCATCTCCATACTTTGATATTAAAGATTTGTTTGCAGTAACAACGTGTTTTTTATTTTTAAGTGCATTAAATACTAGTTTTTTTGCCGCCCCCTCAGCGCCTCCAATTAATTCCACTATAATATCAACATCTTTTTTTTTAAAAATATCATTAAAATTATTTACCCATTGATTTTTCTTAATCTTTATTCCTCTTTTCTTTTTTCTATTTTTGGCTGAAACATAAGATATTCTAAATTCAGAATTATTTTTGTTAGAAATGTTTTTTTGATTTTTGTTTAAAAAATTAAATAAGTATGAACCAATATTGCCTAATCCAACAATCGCTATATTAAATGTTTTCTTCTTATTCATTATTATTCTTTTAAAGATATATTAGGATAATCTTTTTCATTACTAATATTAACTAAGTATTCAGTTATAGAATCAATATCACATTTTTCAAGTTTAAGACAAATATCTGAAGAATCATCAATAAATTTCTTTGAAGAAATCATTTTTTTAGGACTTGACGCCTTATTATTCTGTTTATAAAGATTTTCTTTATTTAGCTTAGAAAATTTCTTTTTTTTAAGTTCCTTTTTTTTGGCTTTAATCTCCTCTTTAGACAATTTTTTAATAACCTTTTTGTTTTTATTTTCTAATACTTTAATCATTGGTTTTTCATCTTTGGTATTTAAATCAACCAAGTCGAAATTTTTTGTTTTTTCTTTTGATATTATTTGAATTTCAAGAGTTAAATTTTCTTCAAAATATTGTTTAGCTTCGGCTTTATTTATACACTTATGATCTCCGCAAATAAGAATGCTTTTTTGTTTAACACAAGCGCTTAATAATATTAAAAAAATAAATAAAAATATTCTCATTTTAAACCTAGTGTTTCCTTAAAATTATATATAATATTCATGTTTTGTATGGCTTGCCCTGCAGCTCCTTTTATTAAATTATCTATTGCTGAAAATATAACAATTTTATTTTTTAATTTTGTCTGACAAACAGAGATTTCACAATTATTTGTTTTAATAACATTGCCAGTTCCAATTTGAGAATTTAGTTTGTGTATCTTTATAAAATAGTTTTTTTTATAAAAAGATTTAAGACTATTTAAAATTTTTTTTAGAGATACATTGCTGTTTTTGTGTAAATATATCGATGAAAGAATACCTCTAAAAGTTGGAATTAAGTGGGGATTAAAAGTGAATGAAACACTTTTAGATATTTTTCTTAATTCCTGATCAATCTCTCCAACATGTCTATGGTTTTGAACAGAGTAAGCATAAGTAGAAGCATAAAAATTTTTAAAGTTAAATTTTGATTTGTAGTTTTTACCCGCACCTGAATAGCCAGATTTGGAGTCAATAGTTATGTTTTTAGGATTAATAAGTTTTTTTTTCAATAAAGGTATTAGAGGAATTTGTATAGATGTTGGATAGCAGCCCGGATTAGCAATTATTCTAAATTTTTTTAAGTTATCTTTTTTGAGTTCTGATAATGAATAAACAGACTTATTAATTAAATCTTTTGCTTTATGATTAAAATTATAAAAATTTTTAAATTTATTTTCGTGCTCAATTCTAAAATCAGCAGAAAGATCGATAAACTTTAAATTAATAAATTTATAATATAATTTTTTTATTAGTTTTTGTGCTTCACCATTTGGTAACGACAAAAACAATAAATCAATATCCTTCCAATTTACAGATTCGATTTTTGATATTTTTGGTAATTTACTATTTAATCTTTTATCATAAGACTTAATGGATTTTCCAATTTTTCTTTGCGCACAAAGATTTACAATTTTAATTTTTGGATGGGTAGATAAAAGATATACGAGGTCTAAACCTACATATCCTGTCGCACCAGCAACAGCAACATTAATTTTTTTTTTAAGCATTATTAACTTATACCACTAAATAAACAATTTTAAATTTAAATGATTTATCTTTTAGAAAATTGAAAACTTCTTCGAGCTTTTCTGTGACCGTATTTTTTTCGCTCAACAACTCTGGAATCTCTTGTTGTAAGTTTATCTTTTTTTAGATCTTTTTTTAGGTTTTCATCATGAGATATAAGTGCTCTGGAAATGCCTAAAATAATTGCACCTGCTTGCCCTGATAAACCACCACCTTTTACAGAACATTTAACATCATAATTATTTATCACATTAGTTACTTCTAAAGGTCTGGTAACAATTAGTTGATGAACAGGTCTTTTAAAATAATCCCCCATTAATTTACCATTAACATATATTTTACCTGTACCTCTTTTAACCCACACTCTAGCAATTGATTTTTTTCTTCTTCCTGTTGAATATTTACTTTCTTTAAAATCAAGCTTAACTTTTTTTGATTTTATTTTATTTGATTCAGTTTGTTGCATTAGTTTTTAACAATATTTTTCTTATTAAGGCTGTGAAAGTTAATCGATTTGGGATTTTGGTTTTGATGAGGATGAGTAATCCCTTTATAAATTTTGAGTTTTGTCATTTGTTTTTTTGCTAAAGGTCCACCTGGCAACATTCTTTTAACTGCTAGTTTTAAAATTTCTTGAGATTTATTTTTTTCAGATAGTGTTAAAGGCGTAGAAACTTTAATACCTCCTGGATGACCCGTATGCCTATAGTATTTCTTATTTGAAAATTTTTTTCCAGTAAATTTTATTTTATCAATATTTGTTACAACGACAAAATCGCCATTATCTATATGTGGGTTATAAGTAGATTTATTTTTTCCCCTTAAAACCTTTGAAATAAATGCCGCTAATCTTCCAACCGCAGCGTTTTCAGCATCTATTATATACCAGTCTTGTTTAATTTCTTTTTTTTTAATAAATGGTGTCATGTTAAACGCGATAACTACTAATAATAAAACAAAATGTCAATTTTTTTATGATAATTTATAATTAAGATTAAGTGCGCTAAATACCAAAATTACACTCGTAATTTGATGCAATGATGCTAAATAAAGATTAAGCCCACTAACAAGAGTAAAAATACCCAATATTATTTGTATACTCATAACAAAAAGTACTAAGAAATAACTTTTTAAATACTTTAGTTGTTTTTCAACGTACATCTTAATTCCAATGAACAAAGTAAACGCAACTATAAAATATGCAAAAACTCGATGTAAAAATTGAACAAAACTCTGACTGTTGAAAAGATAGATCAAATCAAATTTATCTATTACTAAATCATCTGGAAAATATGTTAAATTCATTTTAGGCCATGTTTGATAAATTAAACCTGCATCAAGACCAGAAACAAAAGCACCCAATATAATTTGAAATAGAATAAGAGACAAAAGTATTTTGGGTAGCAAGTTATTGAAGTTAAAAAAAGATTTATTTTCATTATATTTAAAATTAAAATAATTCCATACTAAAAAGGAAATGATTAGAAATGCAAAAAAAAGATGTAGAGATAATCTAAAATGGCTTACCGCTGTGTTATTTACCAGTCCACTTTCGACCATATACCATCCGATTAATCCTTGTAATAAAATTAAGAAGAAAATAAAATAGAAGATATATAAAGTCTGTTTATTTATTATTTTTTTTAAAGAAAAAATTATTAAAGGAATTAAAAAAACTAAGCCTATGATCCTTCCTAACAATCTATGAAGGTATTCCCAATAAAAAATGATTTTAAATTCCTCTAACGTCATTGTTGGATACACAAGCTTAAATTGAGGAATTTCCTTGTATAAATTAAAGTACTCTTTCCAATTATTCTCTGTAAACGGTGGAAATATACCTGAAAATAATTCCCATTCAGTAATAGACAAACCTGAATCAGTTAGTCTAGTTAAACCTCCAATCATTATCATTAAAAAAACTAATATAATCATCGTTAAAAGCCAGATTGGAACTAGATTGTGATGACTTTTTTTTTTAAAATCCATTATATAAATATATAATTATTATATGAAATCTCATATAATCTTTATGTCGCTATGAAAAATCAAAAATTAGAAAAAATCCGAAAAAAACTTGATAAATTAGATAATAAATTTTTGTCACTCATAAAAAAAAGAACAAATTTAGTAAATCAAGTTTTATCAACTAAAAAATTTAAAAATCAAATTATAGATCAAAAAAGAATAAAAAAGATATTATCAAATATAGAAATTAAATCAAAAAAAATGAATATTGATAAAAAAATAACAAATGAGATATGGAAAGCAATGATCAGATCATACATTAAGTACGAATTTAGAAATTTTAAAAAATAACTTTATTTGCTATGAGGAGGAAGTTTTTTCTCTACAAAAAATTCGTGTTTTCTTGTATTAGGATTATATTTTTTTATTTTTAATTTAACTTTAGCTTTTTCACCTTTTGTTGGTTTCTTTGCATAATAAACAAATGCACTATCAGGCTTGCTCTCGGGAACCATTCTTACCTTAAGATGAGATTTTTTAGCCATAGTTTTTTATTTCTTTAATTTTCTTTAAAATATTTTTCGATTTATTTTTAATTTTGTTTTTAAAATAATCTTTTTCTATAGTATTTTTGTAACTTCCGTCAACGTTTTTTTTTTCTCTTAAAATCTTTTTTACCCCCTTAATGGTAAGCCCTTTATCCTTCAGTAAATATTTAATATACTTAATTTTGTCTATTTGATTTTTGTCGTAATATCGTCTGTTTCCTTTCAAAAGAGTGGGTTTTATACCTTTAAATTCTTTTTCCCAAAATCTAAGAGTATGATTTGCTGGTTTGCCAGTCTTTTTATTTATTAAATCAAGCTCTTTAGATAGCTCTGAAATATCCAAGAAATTCTTTTCATTTCTATATTTCATTTATTTTTTGTTTTAGTTGATTTGAGGCTTTGAAATTTATTGAATTTCTAGAAGTAATTAAAAATGTTTCTTTTGTTTTAGGATTTCTACCTACTCGCTGTTTTTTTCGAACAATATTGAAGGATCCAAAGTTTTTAATATTTACCTTTTTTTCTTCAGCTAATGTGCTTATAAATGATTCTATAATATCATCAGTAACTTTTTGTATTCTTTCTGAAGAAAAGCCAATTTCAGATTTAATAATGTTAGAAATTTCCCTTTTTCCTAAATTTTGTTTAAACTTTGTTGTCATTTAAATGACTTAAGTTATCTTTTATTTGACTCATTAAGTTTCCTTTGACGATATTATAACATAAATCAATTGAATGATAAAATCCAATTGAGTCCGTTGAGCCATGACTTTTAACTACTGGTCCGTTTAAGCCTAAAAAAATTGCACCATTAAATTTTCTTGGATCAAGTTTTTCTTTAAATTTTTTTAAACTGAAGTAAGAAAAAATCAGAGAAAACTTTGATAAAAAATTTTCCTTCAACGATATTTTTAAATTTTCTGTGATAAATTTAGCTGTGCCCTCTGCTGTTTTTAAAGCTATATTGCCAGTAAATCCATCTGTTATTATCACATTGCTATCGCCGTCCATTATCTTATTTCCCTCAATATAGCCATTAAAATCAAAGTTTTCTTTTTTACTTATTTCTTTTAATTTTGAAAATGCTTTTTTTATAGTCTCTGTTCCCTTAATTTCTTCGGAACCTATATTTAATAAAGCTACTTTTGTTTTTTCATTTGGAAAAAGTGATTTATGTAACGCCGATCCCATTTCTGAAAACTCAACTAAATTTTTTTCATCACATTCAATATTTGCTCCTAAATCTAAAACTATATTCATACCTTTAAAATTTGGCCATAAACCTGCTAAAGCTGGTTTGCTAACACCGTTTATGGTTTTTAATATCATTCTTGATATAACTAATAAAACACCTGTATTACCTGCAGATAGTGAAATATCACTTTCAGATTTTACTTGAGAATAAATACTATTCCACATGCTGCTATTCTTTGAGGTTTTAACTGCTGTGAGTGGTGTCTCGTTATCAGAAACAACTGATGATGTATGAAATATCTTATAAGTTCTATTTGAAATATTATATTTTTTTAATTCACCATTTATTTTTTGCTCATCACCAAAAATGTTAAAAAAATAATCATTGGTATTTTTGTTTTTTTTTGAAAATAAATTTATTCCTTCAATATTTTTAGAAGGTGCGTTTTCACCTCCCATTGCATCTATTGCGATACAAATTTTTTTATCCATTTGAAAATTAAATATCTAGAATTTTTTTTCCTTTATAGAAACCAGTCTTAAGGTCAATATGGTGAGAAATTCTATATTCGCCTGTTTTTTTGTCTTCAATAACGTTTACGTTTGAGATCTTGTGATGAGATCTTCTCATATTTCTTTTTGAAACTGTTGTTTTTCTTTTTGGTACAGCCATAATTAATACTCAAATTTATCCAGCTCTTTTAGCATATTTTTGTTAATAATATCAAAACAAAAATTATAATATTTGATAAAATAAGCATTGAGTTTTATTGATATTTCTTCATCTTTTTGACTTATAAATAAATATTTAGTCATTTCTTTAACTTCAATTTTGTTAGTTTTTTTTTTTATAAAAAATTTAATCAATAAATCATGAAATATCTGATTTAAATTTTTCATTTTTTTATTTACTGTAACATCACCGTGGCCGATTTCTCTTAAGTTATTTTCAATATTTAAAAAAATATTATCATATATTTCTTGAGATAAAGTCTTTGTTTTTGATTGATTTTTTAAACAATGTATAATTATGACTAAATGGGCAAAAATTATAATTATTCTATTTTCAAGCTTGTCCTCTAACTTTATATCTTTGTAAAAGTAAATATTACGTGATAATTTTACTAAATTATTATAAATATAGTTATGTTTTTTATATTTAAAATCGAACATTTTAAGAAAGCAGTTTCAATATTCTTAATCTTTATATTATCTAATTGTCAATTAAAAGACCCTATAAAAGGTCACGGCATAAATTTTCTTGAAAATAGATCAAATAAAATATCATTAAATAAAACCAATAAAAATGACGTTATAAATATTCTAGGAAATCCCCATACAAAATCAATAGATGATGAAAATTTATGGTTTTATTTTGATAGAAAGTTATCAGGTGGAACAATCGTAACAATGGGTGATAGAGATCTTTTAGAAAATAATGTTTTAGTGCTTAATTTTAATAAATATGGAATTGTAATTCAGAAAGAGTTTTATAATAAAGAAGATATGAAAAAAATCAAATACTCTGAAATGAAAACAGAAAACCCAGTAAGCAAACAAAGTTTTGTCGCATCCTTTTTGCAAAGTGTTAGACAAAAAATGTACGGAAAAAGAAAATTTTAGTGTGCAATTATTGAAAGAAGTAGAAGCGCTACTATGTTCGTAATTTTAATCATTGGATTGACAGCTGGTCCGGCAGTATCTTTATAGGGATCTCCAACTGTATCGCCTGTAACAGCAGCTTTGTGCGCTTCAGAACCTTTACCGCCAAAGTTACCATCCTCAATATACTTTTTTGCATTATCCCAAGCTCCACCACCTGCTGTCATTGATATCGCAACAAATAGACCTGTAACAATTACACCCAATAGCATTGCACCTAATGCAGCGAGAGCTGCAACTTTACCAGCGATAAATAAAATAATAGTGTAAAGAATTATAGGCGATAAAACTGGTAATAGAGATGGTATTATCATTTCTTTAATTGCAGCTTTAGTTAGCAGATCTACTAACCTACCGTAATCAGGTTTTCTTTTACCTTTCATTATTCCGGGTATTTTTTTAAATTGTCTTCTTACCTCAACAACAACAGCTCCACCTGCTCTACCAACTGCTTGCATACCCATAGACCCAAAAAGATATGGCAACAAACCACCTATTAATAATCCAATTACAACATAAGGATTTGATAAATCGAAACTAACTTCCATTTGATATAAAGATGAAGTTTTGTCCACAGAATAATATTTAATGTCTTCAGTGTATGCCGCAAATAAAACTAAAGCTCCTAATCCAGCTGAACCTATAGCGTAACCTTTAGTTACAGCTTTAGTTGTATTTCCAACGGCATCCAGAGCATCCGTAGTTTTTCTCACACTTTTTGGAAGTTTTGACATTTCTGCTATACCTCCTGCATTATCAGTTACTGGACCATATGCATCGAGAGCAACAACCATCCCAGTTAGCGCTAACATAGATGTAACTGCAATTGCGATACCAAATAATCCTGCAAAGTTATAAGTCGATATAATTCCAATAACTATTATTAGAGCAGGAATAGCTGTGGCTTCCATTGATATAGCTAAACCCTGTATTACATTAGTTCCATGGCCCGTTGTAGATGACTTTGCAACACTTTTAACTGGTCTAAAACCAGTCCCAGTATAGTATTCTGTTATCCAAATTATCAATCCTGTAATTATTAGACCAATTACGGCACATACGTATAAGTCAAACCCAGAAAAATTTATATTTGAGTATGAAAAATTTTCGTTTAATCCTAAAGTAGCATTAGTTAATGGATACAAAATTAATAAAGACAAAATTGCTGTTGCTATAAATCCTTTGTATAAGGCTCCCATTATATTTTTACTTTTACCAAGTCTCACAAACCAAGTTCCAATTATTGAAGTGATTATACAAGAACCTCCAATAGCAAGGGGATACACCATCATATTTGAAGAGTCAGGAAAAAATATTGATGCAAGAACCATAGTTGCAACAATTGTGACTGCGTAAGTTTCAAATAAATCTGCAGCCATTCCGGCGCAATCGCCAACATTGTCTCCAACATTATCTGCAATTACTGCTGGATTACGTGGATCATCTTCAGGTATTCCAGCTTCTACTTTACCGACTAAATCAGCTCCGACATCAGCACCTTTAGTGAAAATTCCACCTCCTAATCTAGCAAAAATAGAAATTAAAGATGCTCCAAAACCTAATGCGACTAATGCATTAATGATATTTCTGCTTTCTGTATTAAAACTTAGTAATACTAGATAGTATATCGCTATAGATAAAAGAGCTAGACCAGCAACTAGCAGGCCAGTAATAGCACCTGATTTAAAAGCTATGCTTAACCCAGATTGTAAGCTATTTCTAGACGCTTCGGCTGTCCTTACGTTCGCTTGAACTGAAATAAGCATTCCAACATAACCAGCAACGCCAGATAACGCTGCTCCAATAAAATAACCAACTCCAACTAAAATATTAAAAAAATAAGTAACAATAATTAAAACTATCAAACCAACAATCGCTATAGTTTTGTATTGTCTGTTTAAATAAGCCTTAGCGCCAATTTGTATTGCGCCAGCAATTTCTCTCATCTTATCATTTCCAGCGCTTGAGGATAAAATCTGACCAGATAATAAATAGCTATAACCTACAGCTAATATTCCTGAGAATATAATTAGATAAAGAAGTTCAAGAGAAGAATTCATATTTGTTATGATAAATGCCAAAATATAATAAGAAACGCAAGCTAAACTTTAATAAAATACTCTAGATAACGTAAAATAATTAATTTTTTCTTATTAAACCAGACAATTTGTCCAGAATTGCATTTAAATATTTAATTTGAGCTTTTTCTAAAAAGAAATGAGAAGTTTTTAAATATTCACTAATTATCACTTTTTTGGGATTATTGTGTTTATAAAGAAGCTCAAATACAGCAGCATATATTATAAGCTTTAATAATTTGTCAGTTTTTTTAAGATCAATATCATTTTTTAAAAATTTCTCTATTGTTTCTTCAATAAGTTCTATCCTTTCTAGCGTTCCTTCGGTAACGTCTTTTATAAACTTTTTGTATTGACTTTTATTATAGGTAATTTTTTCACCGGGATTTAAAATTTTAGAATATAATTTTTGAATTATCTTTACTCTAGGCGTTGAGTCTTTTGCAATATTAGTCATTTTTTATTATTTCTAAAACTGCTGTCGCAGCTTCTCTTCCTTTAATATAAGATCTTTTTTTCGCCTGTTTCATATTGAGTGCTGTTATAATTCCATTACCGACAGGTTTTTTAAATTTTATTGCAAGATTTAATAATGCAATGAATGTTGAGGTACAAATAAAATCAAAATGTGGTGTCTCTCCCTTAATAACACAACCGAGAGCTATAAATCCGTCAAATTTTTTAATATTTTTTGATATCACCACTGGTATTTCAAATGTACCAGGAACTTTAATAACTTTAATCCTATGCTTCTTAGCATTTAAAGTTCGCGACGAGTCATTAATAAGGTTTTGTGTTATACCCTTATAATAATTTGATGCTATTATTAATAATTTTTTTTTCATTTTATTATTTCTTGCTTAATGATTTTAATACCATATCCATCTAAACCGATAATTTTCTTTTTAGATCTCGATACTAATATCATTTTTTTTATACCTAAATCTTTTATAATTTGTGCTCCTATGCCATAATATCTTAAAATATTATTATTTTTTGTTTTTTCAAAAATTTTTTGTTTAAGAGATTTTTGATCTTTAATTATGATTAACGCGAAATCATTGAATTTTGATAAATAATTTAATGCTTTAAAAATTTTTGTATCTCTAATAGTAAAATTATTATTTCTAATAGTCTTTGATATTACGCGAATTCTTGTCGATTTATTTTTAAACTTTCCTTTTTTAATTACAAAACTAAGTGAATTTTCAAGCAAATTTTTATAAATTACAAATTCATACTTTTGCTTATTAAATATAATATTTTTACTACTTATGTTTTTTATTAATTTTTCATTTTTAAGTCTAAACGATATTAAATCCTCAATGCTTGCAATTTTTAATTTATGTTTCTTAGAAAAATATCTTAAATCTTTTAATCTTGCCATCCTTCCATCTTGATTCATTACTTCACAAATTACTGCACTCGGATTTAATTTTGCTAGTTTAGAAATATCTACAGAGGCCTCTGTATGTCCGGCCCTCTCTAACACGCCACCTGATCTAGCAACCAAAGGAAAAACATGTCCGGGTGATACAATATCTTTTTTTCTAGACTTTTTATTGATAGCTGTTTTTATAGTTCTTGCTCTGTCAAAAGCCGAAATTCCTGTCGTGATACCTTTTTTAGCTTCAATAGATATTGTAAAAGCCGTTTGCATTCGAGCTTTGTTTAAAGAGGACATAAGTGGAAGATTAAGTTCATCAATTTTTTTTTTTGTTAAAGCCAAACAAATTAGTCCTCTACCATGAGTGGCCATAAAATTTATATTTTTTGAATTACATTTAGATCCAGGTATAACAAGATCCCCCTCATTTTCTCTATCTTTATCATCAACTAAAATAAACATTTTTCCCTTTTTAGCATCTTTAACTATTTCTTTAATCTGCGATAAATAATTTTTGCTCATTTAAATATTAATTTGTTGCAGATATTTTCCAAAAATATCAAACTCGATATTAACTAAGTCCATAACTTTAAGTTTTTTTAAATTAGTAAGTTTTAATGTATGAGGAATAATATTGATTTCAAAATAATT